>Ga0316189_10000579_pt1 | contig 36663 bp, 40 predicted proteins | sample LowCovwburrow_MG_FD_204930 | JGI IMG/M metagenome (GOLD analysis project Ga0316189, IMG submission 204930) | Coastal sediment microbial communities from Maine, United States - Lowes Cove worm burrow | ecosystem: Environmental > Aquatic > Marine > Coastal > Sediment | place: USA: Maine...
TATACCGATGCGGTCGCCCGGATGGGCCTCGTGCGCAACTCGATCGAGAAAGCGCTTTCCGAGGTCACAGATTCCGCCGAGCGAAGCGAACTCGACGCGCTGCTCGTGCGCGCGAACGAGCAGCTTAGCGACCTTCGCACCCGCTACGATGCATGGCACTCCAAGATCGCCGCTCGCCGGCAGCAGACCATCGATGGCGCCGCCGAAGAGATGGCGCGACCCATCCCGGCGCCCGTGGACTGATTGACCGTGGACGACTCGGCCTGCTCGCTAGCGTCGCTTCGAGCGAACGAGCCGCTCGCAGGTACGGCGGTCGAGTCCGTCGACCGATGGCTTCTGCTCGAAGTGACCGACGTCTGGGCGCCCAAAGTGCTCCACACCGAAGCGCTCTCGAAGGCGGTTCGCGATCGTTTGGCGGCTTGGACCGCCGAGGGTTCCCGAACCCGGCTGCAGCTGATCCGTCGTCCCGGTCGTTCGGGCAAGCGTCCCCTCTTCGCGCTGGTGTCTGCCGCCGGGCAGGGCGCCCGGGTCGAGCTCGACCGGCTGGACGATGTGCTCGACCTCGAGCTCGACGCGATGCCCACCGAGCCGCTCGACCCGCTCGTCCTCGTATGCGTTCACGGTCGGCGAGATCGCTGTTGCGCCCAGTACGGAAGCGCCATCTATCGTTCCTTGCAAGCACGCATTGGCGACCTCTGGCAGACCAGCCACCTCGGGGGGCACCGCTTCGCTGCGTGCGTACTCTCGCTGCCGGACGGATTGATGTATGGCCGAATGCGCCCAGAGCATACAGATCGCTTCGTCTCCGCGCTTCATGCCGGCGAGATCGCAGACCTCGACCTATTGCGTGGACGCTGCTCCTACGACCGCCCGACACAGGCCGCCGAAATCTTCGCACGTCGAAACGCGGGTGACGCGCTCGGCGATACGCTCGAATGGCTTGGGACCTCTGCTAGCGGCGAGCGCGAGTGGACCGTCGGCTTTCGCTCATCCGCCGGTGAGCAGCAGGTCTCGGTGCGAAATGAACAGATCGGCGCGAGCCGCCCCGCGAGCTGCGGTGGGGAGCCCGAGGCCGTGACGAGGTTCGTGCAGGGATAGTCGCCTTGGCGCGGACACCACAACGGCAACACTGACACCAGCCCCGCCATAAGCTAGAAGTCACTCTGTGGAACTCTGGTTGCTCCTCGCTTGGGCACTCTCCGGCGCCGCGCTCCTCTTCACGCATCTCTTGATGGCGTGGCGGGTGCTTTCCGGCCCGTTGACCGCTCCGTGGCGCTACCTAGGGTTTCTGGTCCCCGTACTCACCCCGATCGTCGCGTGGCGGGGAGGAAATCGGCTCGGGCCGATCACTTGGGGCCTTTTGCTAGCGATCTATTTGTCTGCGCGAGCGGTCGAGGTCTGATGACGGAAGACGACGCCCATCCATTCGTGGTCTTGCGCCTCGAGCCCTCGGAGGTCGAACTCGCCGAGTTTCGCCTCTGGGAGCTCGGTGCGACCGGCATCGAACAACGCGATCAGACGACGATCGTACGTGAGCCGATCCCCGGCGAGGTGGTCCTCCGTGCGGCTTTTGAAGGCGAGGTCGCCGCTCGGCACGCGCTCGAAGCGATGCAAAACGACTATCGAGCCGATCTCGAACGCATCCCCCAGCAGAACTGGGCAACGGAATGGCGCAAGGGCTTCGGCCCGCAACGGATCGGCCGACGCATTCTTCTCCACCCTTCCTGGGAGCCGGTCGAGGGCGAGCCGAACGACGTCGTCCTCGAGATCGACCCGGAGAACGCCTTCGGCAGCGGCGATCACGAGACCACGCGCCTGGTGCTCCGAATTCTCGACGCACGAGTGAAAGGTAGGGAGCGCGTTCTCGATGTCGGTTGCGGCAGTGGCATTCTATCGATCGCCGCCGTCCGGCTCGGCGCCACATCCTCGGTCGGTGTCGACATCGAAGATGACGCGGTGACGGTCGCCACGCGAAACGCAGCGCTCAACGGGGTCGGTTCCGTGGTCGACTTTTCCACGCGGCCGCTCGAAGAGGTGCCCGGGAGCTACGACCTCGTCCTAGCCAACATCGAGACCCGCGTACTCGTGCATATGCCCGACGCGCTCCAAGCCCGCATGGCTCCAGGGGCTCTGTTGGTGCTGAGTGGAATCCTCCGAAAAGAGCAGGACGAGCTTCTGAAGGCGTATTCCGCGATGCTTATCGAAGAGCTTATCGAAGAAGGCGAGTGGTGCGCTTGTGTGCTCCGAAAGGACGTGGCTTGACTGCACGGCGTCTTCACGTCGCAAGTCTTCCTCGGGACGGCGGGCCTATCGTGCTCGACGAGGCCGCGAGCCGTCACGTTCGCGTCCTTCGACTCCGGCCCGGAGATAGCCTCGAGCTCTTCGACGGCCTCGGTCGTAGCGCCAAGGCGCGGGTCGAATCCATCGGAGAGAGCGTCACATGCCAGTCGGAGCCCTCGCGGCTCACCGGCGCGCGTCACGCAACGCTCGTGCTCGTCCTTGGCTTGCCAAAGGGTTCCAAGCTCGACGAGTGCATTCGCATGGCGACCGAGCTCGGCGTCCACGAGGTGGCACTCATGCAGGCCGAGCGCTCGGTGCCCCGCTGGGACGAGACCCGCGCGCAAGCGAAGCTCGACCGGCTGACGCGGATTGCGGTCGAAGCCGCCGCGCAGTGTGAACGAGCCGATGTCCCGAGGATTCACGGGCCTCGGAGCTGCGGCGAGCTCCTCGGCGCATTCCCGCCCGAAGCCCGAGGGGTCATCTTCGGCGCACGCGCGGAGGGTTTCCTCGAGTTCAGCGCAATACCTGAACAAGTATGGTGTGCCGTGGGGCCCGAGGGCGGCTTCTCGGACACCGAGCTCGCGTCCTTCGAAACGGCGGGCTTTGTCTTGGCGAGCCTCGGCCCGACCATCCTACGGGTCGATACCGCGGTCGCGGCCGCATTGGCGGTCATTCGCGACCGAGTCGAGCGATTGCAACCTCGTTGACAGGGCGATCCAACCACGGCCACCATGGGCCCTAGGTATGTCGGCTCTCGCATCGCTTTTGGTCCGTGATCAGGTGATCCCCGTGGAGCGGGTTCAGGAAGCGATCCAGGAGCAGGTCATTCGGGGGGGCAACCTCGACACCGTGCTGCTCGAGCTGGAGGCCGTGGGCGAGAATGCGATGAACGCGTATTGCGCCGCTGTCTTCGGCCTCCTTCCCGGTACCCGGGACGAGGTAATGCAGGCCCCGATCGGGACCATTCGCGTACTGCCGCGCGAGTTCGCAGTCAGGCACCGTCTCGTTCCCGTCGCTCGTACCGAAGACGCCGTCGTGCTGGCGGTCGATCGACCGCTGCCGGACTCGACCCTGCGGGAGATCTCCTTCGAGCTCGGCATCGATCCGGTGCAGCGCATCGTGTGCTCGCTGCGCGTAGAAGCGGGGCTTGCCCGGCACTACGACATTGAGATGACCACACGAATGCGATTCCTCAACGAGAGGCTGATGGCGGCCGATCCTGGCCCCATTCCGTACGTCGCCCCTTTCGAGGGAGTCGGCAAGCGAAGCTCGCTTCCGCCGAAGAAAGAGGTCTCGGGCTCGTTCCCGCGTGTCGAGTCATCCGTTCCTGCGCCGGTTGGTATCGCCGATACCGAGCCACCGCCGGAGGTCCTGCCCGACATCCTCTCCTCGGTGCCCGCCGGCACGTTTCGGGACTCGGATGCCGCCGGAGTTCCAAAGAAACGCTCCGAGCCCACGCAGGGGTTCGTCGACGGAGCGCGCTACAGTCTGCCGCCTCGCCCGCCCGAGGTTCTCGGACGACCCTCCGCCCATCATCGCTTCTCGAGCGGACCGGTTCGGCAGCCGAGCGGGCGCCCACGTCCGCCTGCCGGCCAGCAATCGGCATCTCGTTGGAAGGCGGCACCGAGCCCCGAGGCAAAGCCGCGCCACTCGCAGCGCCCTGATCCGCGCCGTGATAACGACGGCAGCGCCATTTATCACGACGTCGTCTCGTTGGGTCCCAACTCGCCTTTGCCGATCCCAACGCAGGAGATCAGCGAGCAGCAAGAGTCTCATCATCGACGCTGGAAGCCTGCGCCACCCCCGGTGCCGGAGGGAGCGCTCCCGAGCGTCATCGTCGAGGTGGGCGACGAGGTCGAGGGTATCGTCGAGACCCTCCGCAGTGCAGGCCCCGAAGACGAGATGGTGATCCTTCCCCTATTGGCGCTCGGCGAGGCGGCGCTCCCTGCACTCGCGCGCGAGTTTCCCGGAAGGCTTTGGTTCGACCGGAACGAGCCTCATTCGAGAGCACCGGCAGGGCGCGACATCTCCGCGATTTCACGTGCCTTCGTCGCGTACGGACTTCGCTCCGTCCCGTATCTAGTTCCGCTCCTGGACCACGACGACGTGGATGTGCGCTGCTACGCGACCATCCTTGCATCCGAGTTCGTCCACCCAGATCTGGTCCAGCCTGTCGCCCGTCGAATCTTCGATGACGACCCTGGCGTGCGCAGCAACGCGTATCGCGCGCTCAGTGTGCTCTATGCCTGCGAGGTCGAGTTCATGCAGCTCGTCGAGCGCTTGCGCGCATCGGCCCGAGACGATCGCGATCTCGGCCCTCAGGTCGCGTCGATCGACGCGCTCGGGCGGCTCCGAGACGCGCAGTCCCTGGACTTCCTCATCTCCCTTCTCGACAGTGAAGAGACGGCCATTCTTCGGGCTGCCCATGCGAGCCTCGTGCGGCTGAGCTGTCAGGATTTTGCGATTCACAAGAAGAAGTGGAGCGCCTGGTTCGACAAGCACGGGGAGCGACACCGGGTCGAGTGGTTGATCGATAGCCTCACCCACTCGGACGCAAGGCTGCGCCGCCGAGCCAGCGAGGAGCTCCAGCACTTGACCCAGGAGGGTTTCGGCTACGATCCAGAGCTTCCGAAAAAAGAGCGCGAAGCCTCCCAACGACAATACCGAGCCTGGTGGCAGCGGGTCGGTTTCCGCATGTTCGTTCCTCCGGGTCAGAGCGACTCTGGTCAGGTCCACGGCCAGTGATAGACTCCGGGCGCTCCGACTAGTGGATCTCAAAACGTGCGAATCACCAGGCTCCTCCTCATCCTGGGCCCGGCAGCTGTGCTTTATGCGCTGGCGGCTCGGGCCTCTTCTGACACCGCGCCTTCGCCCGAGTGGTTGGTCGCGGCGTCTTCGCTCGCGCTCGCATTGGCGCCGCTGCTGCTACTCGGAGCCCGTCCGAGCCGACGCCTGTCTGCTCTCGCGCTCATGGGAGCGAGCATGGCGGTCGCGATCGCGTCCGGAGGAACATCGTCGCTGCCGCTCGAGCGCGTCCATGATCTGGCCTGGCTGACCGTATCGGTTCTCGTGCTCGACCTCGCGCTTGGCGCCAACACACATCGGCTCGTGAGGGTCGGTGCGATCGGAGGGCTCTTGGCCGCGGCCGGCGCTTCCGCTCTGCTGTCGAGCGAGTCGCTTCTTCCCCCGCAGACGTTTGGCGTCGTGGTGGTCTTCGGAATCCTGGCTGCGGCAGCCATCCACCAGATGGTGTTGACCGCGCGTGGGCACTCGGTCGAGGGCGGCACGGCGGCGATCGCCATCGTATGTCTCGCAGTGGCCCTTGCGTACGCTTGGTTTGGGCCGTTCGAGGGCCTGCTCGCGACCACGGTCGAAGTCGGCGTCGCACTGCTCTTGTGGCTTGGTCACTTGGCCTGGCTCGATGAGCGATGGCGCTCGCTCCGTCGGCTTGGGGTGCCCGTCATCGTTGCATCCATCGTTTGCTTCGCATCATCGTACGCGTTCGCCCCTTCGAGAACGCTCGAGCGATGGGAGGCGGGAACCCTCGCGCTCACGGCCGGGCTCGTCTGGTGGGTGACGTTCACGCTCGCGAGGCGTCTTTCGAGACGGGCGATGTGGAGCAGATCGCATCAGCTCGCGGACGCCGCAACGGTCGCCCGCGCGCGTCTCGTCGGGGCAACGAATATCGAGGCAGCGGCGACGGCAGCGCTGGTGCCGCTCGACGAGGCCTTGTCGAATCAGGAGAGCCGCGCCGAGCTGTGGACTTTCGAACCGCCGCTTCGCGTTCGCGCCGAGTCGGGCGATCGTGTCCTGATCCGTACGGCCGAAGCTCCGGAAGTCGTCACGCGGGCGCTCATGGGGAACGAGGTCAGTTCGATTCTCGACCTCATGTCTCTTCGTTCACGTGTTGTACGCGAGCCTGCGGTTCGCGAGCTGGTCGACGTGATGGAGGCCCGGGGTCTCGGGGCCGGAGTTCCCTGCGTCCATGTAGATCATCTCGAGGGAATACTGCTTCTCCCGCTCGCAGGAAGAACCGAGCCGCTCTCGCCTGTCGAGGAGGATGAGCTCAGGCGACTCGGGCAGGCGCTTGGCATCAATCTCGCGTCGACCCTCGCGCAGCGCCGAGCGGAGAGCCACATCCACCAAATCTCCGAGTTGCGGCACGAGGCGGAGCGTGAGGTCGCCGCGCTCCAAGGCGAGGTGGAGCAGCTTCGCGATCAATGCGATGTACTTGGGCGCGGCCTCGCCGAGGACCAAACCCTGCACGTTGCCTACAGCCCCTCGATGCGCCGTGTGCAGACTCGCGCGATCGAGCTTGCGCCGGGGGAGGGCCCAGTGCTGTTAATCGCCGCGTCCGGCTCCCCGGTGTTGCCAGTGGCCCGTTTCATTCATGACCGAGGGCCCCGTTGGAGCGCACCCTTCGTCGTCGCCGACTGCTCTGCGACGGCGCCGGAAGAGGTCATGCGGCTCTTGTTCGGGTCCGGTGAAGGCCGAAGCGCTTGGTTCGACTCTGCGACGGGGGGCACGCTGCTGCTCCGCGATCTTCCCGCACTTCCTCGCGCGGCCCAGGCGAGGCTCGCTCAGGCTCTCGGCGAGGCGGAGGCTCACTCTGAAGACGACTTGCGTAAAACCGTCCCGCCCCGGATCATCGCGACCTCGCGCACGGGTGTCGCGGCGCTTCGGCGGGAAGGCGCGCTCGACCCGGAGCTCGAGCGTCGGCTCTCGCCGCAAGCCATGTCGATTCCGGCACTTCGCGAGCGGCGAGAAGACGTACCGTCTCTTGCGCTCCTCGCGATCGACCGTGCTTGTAGGGTGCTTGCCCGCGACCCCATTGGCATCGACCAGCAGGCGATGGGCGCTTTGGTCGACCACGACTGGCCCGGTGATGTCGCCGAGTTCGAGCTCGTCATCGAGCTCGCGGCAAGCCGCACGAAGGGAAAGACGATCGGCCTCGCTGACCTGCCGCCGCTTGCATGGCCGACTGGTGAACGAGAGGAATCGCTCGAAGGGACGTACCTCGAGGTCGAGCGGCGATTGCTCGAACAGGCCCTCCGGCGAGCCGGCGGCAACAAGAGTCAGGCGGCCCGCCGTCTCGGACTCAAGCGCACGACTTTCCTAGACAAGCTTCGTCGGCACGGCCTCGAACAACGCGGGGCCAACGATGTTGGAGAATCCGCCCTAGGATGACGGCATGACCCCAATCATCCTCTGGGACGTCATGGGCACGCTGGTCCACGATCCCTTTTTCGAGGAGATGCCCGAGTTCTTCGGGGTCTCTTTCGACGACCTCATCCGCTCGCTCAAGCCAGGCCCGTGGGTCGAATTTGAGCTCGGTCGCCGATCCGAGTCGGAGTTCCTGGACGATTTCTTCGCCGATGGGCGTGGTTTCGATCACACGGCTTTCGTTCAGCGCGTTCACGATGCGTACCGCTGGCTGCCCGGGATGGAAGAGTTGCTTGCCGAGCTCCGCGACCGTGGCCGTCCCATGCACACGTTCTCGAACTACCCCGAGTGGTACCAGATGATCGAACAGCGGCTAGAGGTCTCACGATTCGCCGAGTGGAGCTTCGTCTCGTGCTTGATGGAGTTTCGGAAGCCCGACCCTGCGGCCTACGCGCACGTCCTTCGGACGCTGGGTGTGCCGGCCGAGCGCTGCATCTTCGTGGATGACCGAATGAGCAATTGCGACGCCGCCCGCGAAGTTGGTATCCACGCTATCCGCTTCGAAGGGGTAGAGCCGCTTCGTGACTCGCTCCACGACTCCGGCGCGCTCTAGGCGCTCGGCCTTCGCTTGCTCCACCATTGTTGGTAGTGGTGCTGAGCCTCGACGAACTCCCCTCGCGCTGCTGTCTCCGAAAGCGGCGGCAGGAGCCTGGCAACTCTCCAAAGCTCGCGTGATGCGAGCAATCGGATGTTCGCTCGACTATCACCGAGCCCCTCGATGAGCCACTGAATGCGAATTTCGTGGCCTCGTTCGGAGAGCCATCGGAGCCATGGCTCTCTCGAGAAGCCGAAGTCGTGGGCGGTCAGCACACGAAGGCCTACCCGGGACGCCGTGCCGATCCCTCGATCGGAGTCCGCCAAGAGATCCACGAAGAGGGCTGCGGAGGACTCGTCGCGCAATTGGGTGAGCGCCGAGATTGCCCGGCGCCGAGTTGGGAGCCGCTGCGCCAGGTCTCCGGCACACCGTCGCATCTCGCCGAGGGCAGCGCGGTACAATGGCTCGTGCTGGTACGCGCTCAGCAGGTGCAGCGCGACTCGGCGGCATTCGCGATCTTCGTCGAGCGCGACCTGGGCGAGGGGCTCGACCAGTCTCGGGTTCGCATACGCTCCGCAAATCACCGTGGCATAGTAGCGAGTCTCGGTATTGGAGCTCCGCATCAAGCGAGCAAGGTAGGGAATCGCTTCGCCCCCGAAGGTCGCCAACGCGGCGGCGCTCGCAGAGATCTCGTCTGGACTGGGTAAGCGGGAGTCGGTCCCGAGCGAAGGTCGCCAGAGCGGCCCGGGAAAGCTTCGAGCGATTTCCTCGAGCGCGAAGTTGCCGAGCGGAAGCAATCGTCGCACGACGGGCGCGATTGCATCGGGGTCGAGTTGGGCGAGCTGCTCCACCAGCGCACGGGCCTGATCAGCCGGGGTCTTCGTCGGTGGCACGTCGGACGCCGTGCGTTGCGAGCCGGCGGAAGACGGCGCGTCGGTCTCCGACGGCGCTCTGGCGCGGACGCGTGACCCCAGGTCTTCGTCGCTCCACGAATCTGCCCCTGGGACAACACCCCGGGGCAGTGAGCGCTTGGGCTTCCGCGCGGCCATTGGACACTTATACCAGCAAGCCGCTCCTTCTTGGGTGGCCGGCTAGTCCCACCCCGTTTTTACAGGCAAACTCGCCGCCCATGTACCGAATGATCGTCAAAGAGCTCGGCGGACCAAGCGCCCTCGTGCGGCAAGAACAGGCAGATCTCGAACCGGGTCCTGGCGAGGTCTGCGTTGATGTGAAGGCCATTGGCTGCAACTTCTTCGACACGCTGATCACGCAGGGCAAGTACCAGGTCCAACCGGATCTCCCCTTCGCCCCGGGTGCCGAGGCCGCCGGCGTCGTTCGAGCCGTCGGCCAGGGAGTCGAAGGCGTTGCGGCAGGTGATAGGGTCTCGGTGCTTCTGTCGTACGGGACGTTCGCTTCGATGCTCGTCGCTCCCGCCGAGCGCGTGTTCCCGATGGCGGAGGCGATGTCGTTCGAGGACGCCGCCGCGCTCGGGGTGGTCTACCAAACCTCGTATGTCGCGCTTGTGCCTCGCGCACAGATCCAGCCCGGCGAAACACTTCTCGTCCACGCGGCGGCCGGGGGCGTCGGCCTAGCGGCCGTTCAAATCGGTGTCGCACTCGGCGCGCGAGTCATCGGGACGGCGGGCACCCAAGACAAGCTCGATCTAATTCTCGCGGAGGGAGCGGAGGTCGCCATCAACTATCGCGAGGAGGACTTCGTCGAGCGAGTCAAAGAGCTCACGGAAGGACGCGGCGCCGACGTGATCTACGATCCGGTGGGCGGGGATACGTTCGACCGCTCGCTCAAGTGCATCGCGTTCAACGGCCGTGTCCTCGTGATCGGATTCGCAGGAGGGCGGATACCGACCGCAAAGATGAATCGGGTCCTGCTGAAGAACATCTCGCTCGTCGGCGTCCATTGGGGCCTCTATTTCGATCGGGACCCCGGCGCCTTGCACGATGCACAGCGCGCCCTGGTCGAGCTACACGCGGAAGGGAAGATTCGACCCCTGATTTCCGCTACCTACCCCCTGACGGAGGCCGCCGCTGCGCTCGAGGCGCTAGGCTCCCGAAAGACGACAGGCAAGGTCGTCTTGACGCCCTAGCTGCCACGTTCGCTGATCGCGGCTCCGCAGCGGTCCACGACGGCTTCGATGACGCCGTCGTGACTGCCGAGCGGCGCAGCCATCACGAACTGAACGCCGTCATGGCTCTGGGCGGCCTCGGCGACCAGGCGCGGAAGGTCTTCGCTGACGTGTCGTCCTGGCGCCAACATGAATGGATGCGCGACGACGAACGTGGCGCCCTGTTCGACGCAGCGTGCGAATGCCTGGGCGATGCTCGGCTCCGCAAGCTCCATGTGCGCACCCTCGACGACAACGTCTTCACCCATCCGTGCTCGAACCCGTGCGGCGACTTCCCCGATGAGGGAGTTGGCCTCTGTTCGCCTGCTGCCATGGTCGATCAACAGATATGCATGCATCGCACGGGACATGGGTCTCCGAGCCACAGGTGTCAAGAACCGCAGCTGTCGAGGGCACGTTCGACCGACCCGACATACGAGCCGCCGAACAGATTGACGTGGACGAGAAGCGGATAGAGCTGATAGAGCGGCACGCGCTGCGGCGCTCCCGCCGATAGCGGATAGACCTCTTCGTACGCGGCGAACACGCGCCCGCCGAAGCCACCGAACAGGCGCATCATCGCAAGGTCGATTTCCCGGTGACCCGCATAGACGGCCGGGTCGATCAGGCACGGGGCGCCCGACTCGTCGACGTGCAGATTCCCGCCCCAGAGGTCTCCATGAAGGCGCGACGGGGGTTCGACCGTTCCGGTGAGCTCGGGCAGGGCGCGTTCTAGCTCCCCGAAGCGCTTCGACAGCGATCCGTCCACCAAGCCCCGGTCGGATGCCAAGCGGATCTGCGGTTCGAGGCGCTCCGACCAATAGAACGACGGCCAATCGTCCGCCTGTCTGTTCGACTGAGGGAGCCGACCGATGAAGTTGTCGTGGTCGAGCCCGAAGGAGGGAGCACCGAACCGATGAAGGCGCGCCAAAGAGCGCCCGAGGGTCTCTTCGAAATCCGCTCGCCTCTTACCAGGTGTAAGGAGCTCGAGGGCGAGAAATGCGGGCCGGACATCCGACACCGCAAGCACTCGAGGGATGCGGACGGCCTGTGTCTCCGCGAGCCATGCCAGCCCACGCGCTTCCGCGTCGAACATTCCTGCCGGAGCATTGGGATGAGTCTTCATGAAGACGCGCTGACCATTGGAGAGCACTACCTCGAATGCATCGTTGATGTCGCCACCGCTGAGCCGCGTAGCTCTCGTCACCTCGGCGCCGAGCGCCTTACGAATTGCGCTCGAAAGCTCCGGGTTCACAGCCCGTGCGTCTCCCGAATGTGCTGCAACAAGCCGACGCAGGCAGCCTCGCAGATATCGATCACGCGGTCGAAGCCATCGCCTTCGCCATAGTAGGGGTCTGGGACTTCGGCATCTCGGGATGCTTCCGGATCGAAATTTCGCAGAAGCTCGATCTTCGTGGCGGCCTCGGCATTCGCCGCGATGCGCTCGAGGTCGGTTCGATTCGAGCGGTCCATGGCGATCAAGAAATCGAAGCGCTCGAAGTCATCTACGATGACCTTTCGCGCACGTCCGTCGACATCGAGACCACGGCGCTTGCCGGCAGCACGCGATCGAGGGTCAGGACGCTCTCCGACGTGCCAAGCGCCCGTGCCAGCGCTGTCGATCTCGACGAGCTCGCTCAGATGCTCGCGCTCGAGCAGCACTCGCATTGCAGCTTCAGCGGTCGGGGAGCGGCAGATGTTGCCTAGGCAGACGAAACAGACACGCACCGGCATGATTAAGGGGTCAGTAGCACCTTGCCGACGTTCTGCCCCGCCTCGATGTACGAATGCGCTTCGCCCGCCTGTTCGAACGGAAAGGCTCGGTCCACGTGCGGCTTGATCGCTCCGGCCTCGTAGAGCCCGAGGAGTTTCGTGAACGCTTCGCGTGTCATTTCGTGCTCTTCCCAAAGGTGACCCATGTTGACCCCGGATACGCCCTTGTTTTCGTGCATGAGCTTCATTGGAGTCCACCAGGGCATGCGCATGAACTGGCCCAGCACGTGCATGATTTTGCGCTTCCCGAACTTGGCCATGTTTGCCCAACCGAACGGAATCAGCATCCCCCCGGGACGGAGCAAGGAATAGCCCTTCTTCCAGTCCGCGCCGCCGAGAGCATCTAGAACGACATCAACGCCGCGGCCGCCGCTGAGCTTTCTCACCTCATCGGTGTAGTTCACAGAGTGGTAATCTATCGGGTGGTCGCATCCGTTCGCGCGCACGTACTCGTGCTTCGGTTGGGACGCGGTTCCGTATGTCGTTACGCCTCCGACCGATCGGCAGAGCTGACATGCAGCCGTCCCGACACCGCCCGCAGCTTGGTGGATCAATACGTGGTCGCCGGGGCGCACCCGGAAAACGTTGAACAACATGTGATACGCCGTGAGATAGGTGACCGGCAACGCCGCACCTTCCTCGAAGCTCATCGACGTCGGCATCGCGTACGCTTGCTCTGCGGGCACGCACAAGGTGTCGGCGTACCCGCCGAAGCGAGTCATCGCCAAGACGCGCTCTCCCTTGCGGGCGCCATCCACCCCGTCGCCCACCGTGTCGATGATGCCTGAGACCTCGTACCCGACGACCATCGGCGGCGGTGGAGCATCCTGGTAGAGCCCCTGTCGAGCCATGATCTCCGCGAAGTTGATCCCAGACGCACGCACCCGGATACGCACCTCCCCAGGGGAGGGTTCGGGATCATCGCTCTGTCGAACCTCGAGCACGTTGGGCTTTCCAAACTTCGGAATCCAAACTGCCTTCATGTCGTTTGAGTACGCTTGCTCCGAACGATGTCAAGGATCGTTCGCCATGATATGATGAGAGGATGGACGTTGTCCTCGCGCCAGACATTTTCGTCAATGCTTCGGTGGCGGTCGGCACGCCCCCGGAGCAGGCGGTGCGGCGTGTGTTCAGCGGGCCGACCAAGCCCAAAACGTCGACCTGGGTCCTCGAGCGGGTCGAGTCGATGCTGCACGCTCTGCCTCAGTTCAAAGACGAGGCGGTCGCCAAGCAGATGTCGACGATTCGCGGGCTCGTCGATGTCGTCGAAGAGGGCGAGCACTTCATCGAGGACTGGCAAGCAGCGCTGGTCGCTTTGGCGAACGCAGCCGGAGTCGCGCGAGTGCTGACCGACCATCCGGACCTCCTCGCGGAGCCGAGTCCTGACGGCACCGAGTTCGTACCGTCGGACGCTTGGCTCTTCGAGCAGAGCACGCCTCCACCACCGCCAGTGGTTTAAGCCAAGCGAGCCTGCTATTGCTCGCGCATGGCCAGTTCGTTTCTTCCTCAGAAGGATGAGATCCGACGTCGTCTCGAAGGACGCTACGTCGGGGCAGTGCCACACAATCTAGCGCTCAATCTCCGCGTCGCCGATTACCGTCCCGAACACCTATCACTGGCGCTTCCGTACCGCGAAGACCTCGTCGGAAACCCAGAGACTGGCGTCCTTCATGGCGGGTGCATCACCAGTCTCATCGACGCCACATGTGGAGGCGCGGTGATCATGTCGCTCGTCGCGCCTCGGCGTATCGCCACACTCGACCTCCGCATCGATTACGTCCGGCCCGCCCTCCCGCATCAAGAGGTGATCTGCGATGCCCATTGCTACAAGGTCACGCGCCACGTAGCGTTCGTCAAAGCCGCCGCGCACCACGGCGACGACGCGAGCCCGATCGCCACTGCATCTGGGACGTTCGTCGTATTTCGCGACAAGCGCCGAGACGATGACGGGAGCTCCGCATGAGGCTTCGCGACGCGGTAGCTGCGGTTCGTGAAAGCGGAGACTTCGGTCCTCTCCAAGAGGCTATCCCCTACAATCGGTTCATGGGGATCAGCGCGGAACTGGTCGACGGAGAGGTCATCGGGACGATGCGCTACTCCGAGCATCTCGTCGGGAACGCAAACGTTCCAGCCCTCCACGGAGGGACCCTTGGGGCCCTGATGGAGTCCACTGCGATTTTCATGCTGCTTTGGCACGGCGAGACCGAAGCCGTGCCGAAGACCATCAACATCACCGTCGAGTATCTTCGCGGTGCGAAGCCACAGGACGTCTTCGCCAAGGCGGTCTTCACCCGCCACGGTCGCCGCGTTGCCAACGTCCGCGTGTCTGCATATCAAGACGACCCGGACAAGCCCGTCGCCGTCGCGACTGCGCATTTTCTCCTGGTTCAGGATTGACGGACGATGCGTATTCCCATTCACGGCCTCACCAACGGCGAGTTGGAAGAGCAAGCCCGAGCGCTCTTGCCAAGGGGTCACGGGTTTGCGCGGCGTATCCATCGGCAGGCCATGCGCGAGGGCACCTTTGAGCCGGAAGCTTTCCCTCTTGGAGCCGAGGCGCGCGCAGCGTGGTCGAAGCACTTCTCGTTCGCGCTTCCGGAGGTGGTCCGGGTCGAGTCCGACGAGGATGAACACGGGCAAACCTCGAAGGTCGTGATTCGGCTCGAGGACGGCCTTGAAGTAGAGGCGGTCTGCATTCCCATGGGAAGCGGCCGCTACACCCTCTGCGTATCGAGCCAGGTGGGCTGCAAGATGCGATGTTCGTTCTGCGAGACTGGGCGAATGGGCCTGCTCCGACACCTCCGGACCGACGAGATTGTCGCTCAGCTCTTGGTGGCTCGGCATCGACTTGGATGGCCGATTCGCAACATCGTCTTCATGGGAATGGGCGAGGCGCTCGATAATCCCGACAACGTCATTCAGGCGATCCGCGTGTTCAACGACGAAGCTGGCCTCGCCATCGGCCAAGAGCGTCTAACCATCTGCACGGTCGGCAACGTCGAAGGCATCCGACGCCTCGAGGCGGAGGGCTTCAAGCGCCTCAATCTATCAGTCAGCCTCAACGCGGCGAAGGATTCGTTGCGCAGCGAGCTGATGCCGATCAATCGGCGCACGAACCTCGCCGCGCTTCAGCAAACCTTGATGAGCTACCGCCCGCGCCGGAACTTCGCGCTCGGTGTGAACTACTGCCTGCTTCCCGGCATCAACGATACACGAAGCGACGCCCGTGCTGTCGCGGCGTTCTGTGAGCCGATCGGTCGAGTGCTCCTGAACCTCATCCCCTACAACCCTGGCACGATGCCGCTCACGCGAGCGCCGGAGGAGCACGAGGTCGACCGGTTCATCGCCTGGCTTCGTGAAGAAGGGCTCCCGGTGCGGGAGCGGGCGACGAAAGGGCGAAGCGTGATGGCTGCTTGTGGGCAGCTTGGAAACTCCGAGGCACGAGCGCTTCGTCCCTGAGTTCTGCTCTACGGTCGCTATTTTCGCTTCTTTTTGCCCCGGTACCGCACGCGAATCGGCGTACCCCGAAACCCGAAACGCTCGCGAATCTGATTCACGACGTAGCGCTGGTAGCTGAAGTGAACATCGTCCGGCTGGTTTGCCATGATGACGAACGTCGGCGGGGCGATGCTCGCCTGTGTGATGTAGTAGAGGCGAACGGAGCGGTGGTGCATCGTCGGGGGCGGGTGGCGTTCGATCACCTCTTCGAAGAACCGGTTGATCTCTCCCGTGGAGACTCGCTTCCTGTGTTCGGTGACCGCGTCGTCGACTCGCCCGAGCAACGCCGTGACACCCTTGCCTCGAAGAGCACTCACCGTGACCAGCGGAGCCCACGGAACGAACGCGAGGATCTCGCGAGTGCGATCCATCATGGTCTTCTGCGCTTCTCGGTCGAGCAGGTCGACCTTGTTCAGCGCGATCACGAGGGCACGTCCACGATCGTCGGCCAGGCCGGCGATCTTCGCGTCCTGCTCGCCGACGCCGCGCTCTGCGTCGATCATGAGAACGACGATATGGCTTCGCTCGATCGAGCGAATCGCCTGCAGAACGCTCAAGCCTTCGACGCCGCGTTTCTTCACACTTCGTTTTCGTCGGATGCCGGCGGTGTCGATCAGAATGAATCGTTTCCCATCGCGCTCGACCAGCGTGTCGATGCTATCGACCGTCGTGCCGGGGCGATAGTCGACCAGTTGCCGCTCTTCTCCGCAAAGTTGATTCACCAACGACGACTTACCCGCATTCGGGCGACCAATGATCGCGACGCGGGGAACGTCGAGCTCGGGCTCGAGCACTTCGACAGGCTCGGGGAGTCTTTCGGCGATTAACTCTTCGAGCGTGCCGATGCCCCTGCCGTGTAGTGCCGAGATCGGCAGGATCGCTTGGATGCCGAGCTCGTAGTACGAGACCGCATCGTGTTCTCTCGCTTGCGAGTCGGCCTTGTTCGCGACGAAAATGACGGGCTTTCCGGCATCGCGGAGCAATGCCACCGCCTCTCGATCGGCAGGCAAGGGGTCGACCGTGGCGTCCACGACGCACACGACCACATCACACTCTTCGAGGGCGAGTCGGACCTGGCTGGCGATGCCCGCTTTCATCGGGTCGTCGCTGTCGGGGTCGAACCCACCGGTGTCGATCAGCACGAACTCGCGGCCGAGTACGAACGCGTCGGCATACGAGCGGTCGCGGGTCACACCGGGAATGTCTTCGACAATCGCGATGTGCTGCCCCACCAGTCGATTGAAGAGGGTGCTCTTGCCCACGTTCGGTCGGCCTACGATCGCGACGAGCGGCTTGTTGATCACAGAGCCTGCGGGACGTCGTGCATGAGGGCGACGCCGGCTCACGACTCCCCTTCCTGGATGGCGAGCTGTTTGGCCTTCACCGGGTCACGTGTCCATCCGGGCACGACCTTCACAAACAGACGCAGGTACACCTTGCGCTCTAGAAGGGCTTCAATCTGCTCGCGCGCTTGCGTGCTGATCCTCTTGATGGTCTGGCCTTGGCTCCCAATGACGATCGCTTTGTGACTCTGCTTCTCGACGAACATCGTTCCTTCGATGCGTACGAGCCCGCCGTCTTCCTGGTAGCTATCGAGCTCGCAGGCGATCCCATAGGGGACTTCGTCCCTCGTGTTGAGCATCGCGGCCTCGCGGATCAGCTCGCCAACGAAGAAACGTTCGGGTCGGTCGGTGAGGAAGTCCCGGTCGTACATGAGCCCTTCTGGTAGGACCTTGCGAATCTCGTCCAGCAGGGCGTCGAGATTCGTGCCGCGGGTTGCGGACATCGGCACCACCGCTGCGAAGGCATGCTTCTCTTGGTAGGCCTCGATGAACGCGAACAAGCGCTCTTTCGCCTTGAGCTTGTCGACTTTGTTGATCGCCAAGATCACCGGGACGTTCGCACCGTTGAGCGCGTCGAGCGCGACCATGTCCTTTTCGTGCACGCGGATCGCTGCGCCGGGCTTCGGCGCTTCAGTCATGAAGACGATGGCGTCGCAGTCGACGAGTCCTTGCCTCGCGCTGTCGATCAACACCTGCCCGAGCGCGCCCTTGGGGCGCTCGAGCCCCGGGGTATCGACGAATGCGATCTGAGTCGGTGGCGCCTCCGATGTATAGACGCCGAGCACGCAGGAACGGGTCGTTCCAGGACGCGGCGTGGCGATGACCAACTTCTGCCCGAGAACGGCGTTCAGGAGGGTCGACTTCCCGACGTTCGGGCGGCCCACGATCGCGCACCTGCCCGATCGCGCCTCTTCCGCTTGGTTTGTTGCCTCCACCATGGCGGCCGGAGCATAGCCTCCGATCGTCTCGCTAGCATGGCCTCGTTCGGGGGTCTGAGCTATGCTCGCCGCGCTCATGGGCAAATTCACTTTTTCTTGGTTCTCCTTCGCTTCGTTTTGCCTTTTTGGACTCGCGGCATGCACTGGCGATGTCGGTACGACCTGTTTCCAGAATGATGAGTGCAATGGCGACCTCATCTGCTGTCACGTCGGGAGCCCGTTCGTACAGGGCACTTGCGAGACCGAGGAGGTCTGCGCGGACATAGGCGGCGGAGGCGGTGGCTCAGGGGGTACCGCAGGATCAGGCGGTCAGGCTGGCTCCGCAGGTGAGGGCGGCCAGGGCGGCAGCGCGGGCCAGGGCGGCAGCGCGGGCCAGGGCGGCAGCGCGGGCCAGGGCGGCAGCGCGGGCCAGGGCGGCAGCGCGGGCCAGGGCGGCAGCGCGGGCCAGGGCGGGTCTGCCGGTCAGGGCGGCGCCTCGGGCACGGGCGGGGCCTCCGGAACGGGCGGCGCGGGAGGCTCCTGACGCCGATGAGAACGCTCGCGCTCCCAGTGCTGCTGATCGGCATGTCGGCTTCCGTGAGCGCTCAAGCCGAGGCGGAGCAGGGGTCGCAAGTGATTGCCGTCGACGAACCCGCTCTCCCCGACACCGATGAGCTGACGCTCATCCTGACCGAGCTCACCTCGCCCAAGCCTGCCTATCGGCTCGGCGTGCAACTCTTCGAGGCGGGCCGTTACGCTGACGCCGAGCAAGCATGGCTTCGCGCGCACTTCCTGAGCGAAGATCCGACGCTGCTGGTCGCCATCGCTGACACCCGGCAACGTCGCGATGACGAGCCGGGCGCGGTCGCCATGCTCGAGCGCTACCTCGTCGACCGGCCCGACGCCCCGGACAGAGCCTCGATCGAAGCGCGCATCGCGACGCTGCTCGAAAGCCCCGCGCAGCTCGTCGTTCGTTCGCTCGAGCCCGGCCATGCCATCTTGCTCGACGGTGTTCCCGTTCCGCAGAAGACCCCCGCCACGCTCGAGGTAGGGCCCGGCACGCACACAGTGGTCGTCGTGGGTGATGGGCAGCAGGTCGGCGAGGAGACCGTGCAGGTCGGGTTCGGCGAAGTGAAGGAGCTCAGCTTCACGCCCCAAACGCAAAGCGACGTCATCCTCGAGGAAACCGATGAGGCACGGCTCCAAGCCGAGCTCGCCAAAGAGAGGGAAGATCGCACCATCCGCAAGGCGGTCATCGCGACCGGCAGCATAGCGGCGGCGTCACTCGTTACGGGCACCGTGCTCGGCTTCGTGGCGCTCAAGAAGGAGCGGGACTACCGAGACGACCCGAGCGCGCGCACCGCCGACCAGGGTGAGCGCATCGCGCTGTTCGCGGACCTCTCTTTCGGCTTGGCGGCGCTCTCCGCGATCACTTCCTTCACCCTCTTCATGACCAACAAGAACAAACGCAAGCGCGAGCGCCAGACGGCGAATCTGCGCATCGAGACGCGGGGCGCAGGGGCCACCGCCACTCTCCGGTTTTGATATGGCTCGGGCTTTCTGTTCAGCATTGGCACTCGTTGCGTCTCTCGGTCTCGGAGGGTGCTCGCTCGTCGTCGACTTCGATCGCTCCCTCCTGGTGGATGCGGGAGTGGACGGCGGCTTTCCCGACGCCTCTATCGAGGGACTCGTCGATGCCGGAGGCGACATGGTGGTCGATCCGGCTCCTCGTCCAGACTAGCGCCCCATCCGATGAACTCGCGTTCGAAGCGAGCGCATGACGGCGAGCTGCGTGGCGGCGACGAAGCCGTGCGAGAAGTAGGTGTTCCCTGCGATGAGCCTTCGAATCAGCTTTGGCGAGTCTGCCGGGTCGAAGGTGGCCCATGCGACCACGCCGGCCTCGCCACCACGGTATTGATGCGTATCAAATCGCCAGCGGCCTTTTGAGAGCGTCCCGGACAGACCGTCGACTGCGATGACCGATGGGCTCGGACGAAGTATCATTTCGCCGCCCACATGGATGAGCGGGATCGGAATCTCCCACTCGAACCGGACCCCTGCCGCCGTAGTCTCGACGATGTCCGCGCACGTTCCGTGCAGGAGCGATTGCCCGAATTCCTCCGGGTCGAGCATGACACGCCGGACACGCCGGACGCTGGCTCCGCTCCGTCCCACGACCGTTACTCGCTGCATGGTGTAGCCGTCGAGGTCCATGAGAACCAAGTCACCCCGTGCCAAGATCCCGTGAAGCGCGTTCATGTCGATTGCAGGACGTTGCAGAGGCTTCGGCCGAACCTTGGTGCTGTCATGTGACGCGACGCGGGTCTCCGCTTCCTCTTTGACCTCGAGAAGAGTGACCATCGCTACGGCTACGTTGATGGTCCGGTTGACCGCGTTGCCCTCTTGGGAGAGCTGGCGCGTGATGTAGTTGGCGTCACGCATGTCGAGTCGGGACGAGAAGACAACGATCGACCGGCTCGGCCCATCCGGAAATACGCGCCACATCACGCGTCCGATTCCAAGCTCACCTCCGATCGTTCGAATGTCGAAGCGATACCCTCGCTCGGGGTTTGCCGGGTAGCTCGTCATCACGTTGTGCCCCGTCATGGAGAAGAGGCTCACGCCCCAGGTCCAGTCGAAGGCCTGCATCGAGCCATTGGTCGACTTGATGTCGACGGCGACGAGACCGCTCATGAAGTTCGGGTACTGGGCCGGATGTCCGATCACGTCGGCGACGACGGGTGCCGGTGCATGGATCTCTGCGGCATAGATGACCGCCGGGAGAGCGGTTTGCCGATTCGAGAACTCGGTGAGGACGACCGGTCCGCGTCCGAGGAAAGGCCTCAAGAGGCGTCGCTCGTCGGCGTTGAGGGTGCCGAGCCGGGCGATGGTCGCATCGACCTCGCTGCTTTGATTCTCCGCGCGCGCGCTGGTGCCCCATGCGAGAAAAACGGCGACGATGAGGAGGAATCTACCCATGGTTATCTGACGAGCTCGCTTGCCGGATGTTCAATCTACCTGCAAAACGCCAATGGAAGGCCGAATCATGCGCGTGAAGAGCGAGTGGACCCCTTCGGGCATCCTATTGTGGCTGATCGCGGCAATTGCCGCGACCCTGGTCGTGTGCTCCCAGGTTCCCGAGGTGCCGCAGCCCCCTGCCGCGCCGGCCGAGGCCGACGCCGAGGTCGAAATCGAAATCGAAATCGTGCACTGAGCAAAACGGTGGGGCTCTGCAGGAAGCGGAGACTCCGCTTGACCCTACGGGGTCGCCGCCCTTTACTAGCGCCATGCAGATCTTCATCGACACCGCAGACATCGACGAAATTCGGGACGCCGCCGCGATGGGCGTCATCGACGGTGTGACGACGAACCCGTCACTCGTCGCGAAGACCGGTCGTCCTTTCAAGGATGTACTCGTCGACATTTGCGAATTGGTCGACGGCCCGATTAGCGCCGAAGTGATCGCGACCGACTACGACGGCATGATGAAAGAAGCGCATCAGCTGGCAGCGATGCACGACAACATCGTGGTGAAGATCCCGCTGATCGCCGAGGGCCTCAAAGCGGTTCGCACGCTCAGCCAAGAAGGGATTCGAACGAACGTCACCCTCTGCTTCAGCCCGACGCAGGGCCTTCTCGCGGCCAAAGCAGGCGCCACCTACATTAGCCCGTTCATCGGCCGAGTCGACGACATCAGCGGTAGCGGGATGGAGCTCCTCGAGCAGCTCGTGACCCTCTACCAGAACTACGGCCTCGAGACGCAGGTGCTCGCGGCCAGCATTCGGCATCCGGTCCATGTCGTTCAGGCTTCGCTGATCGGGGCGGACGTGGCGACCATTCCGCACAAGGTCATCCATCAGCTTCTGAAGCACCCGCTCACCGACAGCGGCCTCGAGCGGTTCCTCGCCGACGCCAAGAAGATTCCCAACAACTGAGGCTCCGCGCCTCGCGGCACCCAACGCGAGTAATCCATGCGTCCCCGAGTCCTCGTCGTCTATAAGAAGAGCACGTATCAGCGGTACGTCGGGCGGGCTCAGGAGCGGCTCGAAGAGCTCATCGCGCACAGCGACATCTCGGTGGAGGGACTGCTGCAAGAGCACGAGATCCATCAGGAGACGCTCAAACGCGCCAAGACTGCGCTTCGCGAGCTCGGCGCACGGGCGGTGCTTCGCTATCGTCCCGAACCCATGCCCGATGAAGGGGCTTGGGACATGATCGTCACGCTCGGCGGTGACGGTACCTTGCTCTGGGCATCCCATTTGGCGGATCCATCGACGCCGATGCTGGCCATCAACAGCGCACCGGACACGAGCGTTGGCTACTTCTGCGCAGGCGGCGGGAACGGCGTCGAGGAGGTCCTCGCTGAAGCACTCGCGGGCCGCTTGAAGTCGAGCAAACTTGCGCGGATGCGAGTCGACCTCGGGGAACGCGTGATTTCAACCCGAGTGCTCAACGATGCGCTCTATTGCCACGAGAGCCCCGCCGCGACGTCTCGCTACATCATCAAACACGGAGGCAGTCAGGAACGCCAGATGTCGAGCGGCGTCTGGGTTGGGCCTGCCGCCGGGTCGACGGCTGCTCTCCGATCGGCGGGAGGCAAGGTGCTCCCCATCGGATCACAAAAGATTCAGTTCGTGGTGCGTGAGCCCTACCGTGGCGTCGACAACAAGTACGACATGGTCAAGGGCTTGGTAGCGCCTGACGAAGCTCTCGAGATCACCAGCCGAATGACCAAGGGGCGGCTCTTCCTCGACGGCACACAGAAGGTACACGCCGTCGGCATCGGCGATCGGATTCGCATGAGCCTCTCCCACGAGCCGCTGACACTCCTCGGCCTCAAGCGGCGCTCCGAGGGCTCGGCCGCCGCGCTCGCATTGAAGTAAATTGACCCCGCGAAGACCGGGGCGGTAGTTAGTAGCCGTGCCCAGCTATCGCAGCCACGTCGCGCTGACGGTTTGGCCGATCGGCGTCCTATTCCTGTTCGGACTATCCCGCTCGTGGCCGGCCCTCGAGGGCGCGTCCGCATACGCGGCCTCTGCGCCTGGCGGTTGGCTCGTGCTCGGGGCCGAGACGCTCGTGGTTGTCGTGTTTCTCATCGCCTATGCGCGTGGATGGCGCCGCTTCTCCGCCTCCGACGAGGAGGGCCGAGGGCCATACCGCACGGCCGGCTCCGTCCGCCTACAGAAGCTCGCGGGCGGAATCGCCTGGGGGTTCGTTCTGGCCGTCTTGATCCTCCACTGGTTCATGACGATCCGAGTCGGGCCCGTCGCCATCAGTCAGTACGAGCTCTTGCGCGCGTTCTTGTCGCGTCCGCCCGTCCTCGGCTTCTACATGCTCGGCCTGGCCGCCCTCGGCCTCTATCTCTCGCAGGGCCTGGCCGCTTCGTTCCGTGCTTGGGGCTTCGGTGGCGGACACGAAACTTCACGCTGGCTCGAGCTGGCTTGTACATTAGCCTCCGTCATGATGATGTTGATGGCGGTCAACGTCCTTGCTCATTTCGCGACGGGAAGAGCCTACTGGACGAACGCCGCGCCCACCGAGCGACCTGCAGTCGATCCTTCACCGGGAGGCGCCCGATGAGTCTCGGCCGTATCTATGCGATCGCCTTGAACACGTATCGCGAGGCGGTGCGTGACAAGGTGTTGTTCGGCGTCTTGGTGTTCGCCGCTGGCGTGCTCGCGTTGACCTTGGCGCTCGGCGAGCTCTCCCTCGACCAGAACATGCGCGTCGTTACCGACCTCGGTCTGGCGTCCATTTCGATGTTCTCCGTCATCATCGCCATCTTCCTCGGCTCGTCCCTTCTCTACAAAGAGATCGAACGCAAGACCCTCTACGTCATTCTCCCGAAGCCGATCGCTCGATTCGAGTTCTTGCTTGGTAAGTACTTCGGCATCGTCGCGACCTGTGCCGTCTTCGTTGCGATCATGGGGGCGCTCCAGCTCTTGGTGACCGCGATTCAGGCAGGCGCCTCCACGATTCTCGTCGTCGGGGTACCCCTCGGCCTCCTCGTGTTGCTCGGCGTCGCTTTTCTCGCATCGAAGGACCGCACGCTCGTGGTTCCCATCTGGTCCCTGCTGGCACTCGGTTCGTCGATCTGGCTCTGTTCGACGGTCAACGTCGAGCTTTTTCGCCTTCTTGCCTCGCTGGTTCTGAACGTGGGCGAGGTGTTGATCCTGGCTGCTGTGGCACTGCTGTTCTCGTCGTTCTCGACGCCGTTCCTAACCGGCGCGTTCACGTTCGGGGTCTGGCTCGTCGGCCGCTCGGCGCACGACATGGTCGCCATGAAGACGAGGGTACTCAGCCCGGGTGTCACGCGTCTCCTTGGTTGGCTCGCCGAAATCGTTCCGAACTTCAACCTCTTCGTGCCCGGACGCACCACCTTGATGGCCCAAGGCACCACCTTCGCTGAGCCGATGACCTATTTGGCCTCCACGCTTGGCTACGCGGTTCTCTACTCAGGCGTGACCCTCGCGATTGCCGCGTTCATCTTCCGGCGCCGAGACTTTCTTTGAGCACTCTGTCCGAGCGCCCGGGCATCGTGGCAATCATCGCCGCCCTCGCCGTTGTGACTGCCATCTCGGTTCGAGTGCTGTCTGAGTCTCGGGCAGAGCTCGCGCTTGCTGAGGCGCATCACGCCGCGGGCGATCATCGTCGAGCGACCGATCATTATCGCCGCACGCTGCGCTGGTCCTTCCCCTGGAGCCCATTCAAGACTGCAGCGGTCCTGGGCCTCGAATCGCTCGCCAAGGAACGTGAGGCCGAAGGAGATCGTCCGAGTGCACTCCTTGCTTGGCGTTCGCTCCTCGGAGGGCTGTCCTCCGCTCGATTTCTGTACGGGTCTCGCGATCCGGCAGCTGAGCGCGCCAAAGACGAGATCGCTCGCCTCCTGTCAGTTGGGGCGCCGATCATCGACGCCAACGTGAGCCCAGAAGAGCGGGCGGCCGATCATCGACGCTTGCTCGACCAGAGAATCGCTCCGGCACCCCTCTGGGGGACCTTTCTGCTGCTCGGCTTCTCCGCCTGGCTGGTGTCGATCTACCTCTTGATTCAGCGAGGCTTCGATGCGTCCGGGCGACCGAAGTGGCCATCCGCCCGTGGTCCCCTGGTGGGCGCTATTGCAGGCCTCGCTTCGTTCATACTTGGGCTTCTTTTCGCCTGAAGTTGCCCTAACCCGAGCCACGCGGTAACAGGGCGGCGTGGACTCCATCGAAATCGTCGGGGGTGGACCGCTGGTTGGCTCGGTGCCGATCAGCGGCGCTAAGAACGCCGCTCTGCCTATCATGACCGCGGCGCTGCTTGCTGATGGGGAGCACGTGTTCCGCAATGTGCCGAACCTTCGGGACGTGCACACGATGACAAAGCTCCTCGGGCAGCTTGGCGTCGAGGCGACCTACGAAGACGGCCAAGTGCATGTCACGGCGTCGGGTACGATCGAGCCGACTGCGCCATACGACCTCGTCAAACAGATGCGAGCGTCGGTCCTCGTGCTCGGACCGCTCGTTGCGCGCTGTGGCAGAGCCATCGTGTCGATGCCAGGCGGATGCGCCATCGGAGCCCGGCCCATCGATCAGCACCTCAAGGGCCTCGAGGCGATGGGCGCCGATGTCGAGCTCCACCATGGCTACGTTGAGGTCAACGTGCCCGGCGGGCGGCTCAAAGGCTCGGATGTCACGCTCGACTTTCCAACACATACGGGTACCGAGAACCTGATGTGCGCAGCGGTCTTGGCGAAGGGCCGGACGACGCTTACCAACTGTGCTCGTGAGCCCGAGGTTGAAGAGCTCGCCCGCGTGCTCAACAAGATGGGGGCCCGCATCGAGGGCGCGGGGACCTCGGTGATCTCGATTGAAGGAGTCGATTCGCTAAACCCGGTCGATCACGCGATCATCCCAGACCGAATCGAAGCCGGCACGTTCATGGTCGCGGCGGCGGCGACGCGTGGCGATCTGCTCCTCGAGGGCATTGGCTTCGAGCCCCTCGAGGCCGTGATCGCAAAGCTCCGCGAGGCGGGGTCGACGATCGAGCGTGAGGGGGACGGCATTCGCGTCGTCGGTTCGGAGGTGATCCGGCCGACCGATATCATCACCCAGCCGCACCCTGGTTTTCCGACCGACATGCAGGCTCAGCTCATGATGTTGATGTGTCTCGCGAACGGCACGAGCCGCATCACCGAGACCGTCTTCGAGAACCGTTTCATGCACGTCTCCGAGCTCAACCGGATGGGCGCTGACATCCAGGTCCACGGGCGGACGGCGACCGTCCACGGCGTCTCCAGACTCGAAGGCGCCGAGGTCATGGCCACCGACCTGCGCGCGAGCGCCTCTCTGGTACTTGCAGGGCTCGTCGCGGAGGGCACGACCCAGGTTCGACGGGTGTATCACCTCGATCGAGGCTATGAGCACATCGAAGAGAAGCTGGCGCCCCTCGGCGCGAACATCACACGAGTGACCGGCAATGCCTAAGCGCAAACGAGACACTATCGTCATCGCGGTCCCGAAGGGGCGAGTGCTGGAGCAGCTCGGCGCCCGCCTCGAAAAGGCCGGGATTCCGACCTCGGCTTTGACGGCCAAGAGCCGCAAACTGGTCCGAGAGGACGAGGACTCAGGACTCAGCTGGCTGCTCCTCAAGCCGGACGATGTCCCGACCTACGTGGAGTATGGCGCGGCCGACCTCGGAATCGTCGGCCGTGACGTTCTCATGGAGCGCGACTACGACGTTCTCGCTCCGGTCGACCTCGACATCGGCCAGTGCCGGATGATGGTATGCGGTCTCCCGAAGGCGAGCCTCGAAGGGAAGCGCGAACGCCCGTTGCGGGTGGCGACGAAGTTCCCGAACATCGCCGAGCGCCACTTCCGTGCGAAGGGCACGCCTGTCGAGCTGATCTTCTGCCAGGGTTCGGTGGAGCTAGCGCCATTGACGGGACTTGCCGACGTCATCGTCGACCTCGTGGAGACCGGCGAGACTCTGAAACAGAATGGCCTGGTCACGCTCGAAGAGATCGCCGACATCAGCTCGGTCGTCATCGCCAACCGCGCAGGCCTGAAGCTCCACCGCGAAGCGATCGACCCGATTCTCAAGGCTCTTCGCAAGTAGCCGATGCTTCGCCTGCACATCGAGACGTCCGCCGAGTGGACCGACGTCGTCCTCGACGATTTCGATTCGTTCCTCGTCGATCATGCGGCGTGCGAGCGAAAGGCATCGGCGACTGCGCTCAAGTTGGTGTCCCACTACTCGGACCGCACGATGCTGGTACGCGAGCTCATCCCGTTCGCCCAAGAAGAGCTCGAGCACTACGCCCAGGTGATGAGCATCATTTTGGACCGTGGTCTTGCGACCCGCCCTGATGAGAAAGACCCCTACGTCGGTGCACTGATGCAATTGATCCAACGTGGGCCGGAGCAGTACTTTCTCGATCGCTTGCTGACCCTCGGCGTGGTCGAAGCTCGTGGATGCGAACGCTTCGGCTTGGTGGCCGACGCTCTCGAGCCCGGGCCGATGAAGGACTTCTACGCCGAGATCACGAGGAGCGAGGCGCGCCATCACGGGCTCTTCGTGAGACTGGCGCGCGAGTACTTCCCCGCGGAGCGTGTGCAACGCCGCCTGGACGAGCTGCTCGAAGGCGAAGCGGAGATCGTCCGTGAGCTACCTCTTCGCGCTGCTGTCCACTGAAGTCGGCTCACCTGGGCCAGGGGAGGGCGTGCGAATCCGGCTCAGAGCAGCTTCCTGTACACCACCCGGATCTCTCGAAACCCAAGTGCGTCGTGGGCGCGGCGTGCACCCTCGTTGGCGGACCATGTGGCCGACTCGATGAGCTCACAGCCCCGTTCGATGAAGCGTTTCTCGAGTTCGCGCAGCAGTAGCGCGCCCACGCCGGCCTCTCGAGCTTCTTCCGAGACAAACCAGTCTTCGACGATGCCGCGTCGCGGCAGGACTCGCCTCGCTTCGACCGTAACGCGCCCGGTGATGTAGCCGATCGCGCGATCGTCCCGTTCTGCGATTAGGACGATCGCGCTTCGGTCAATGAGGAGCGCGCGAAGATCGTCAGCCAGAATCCGCTCGTAGTCACGGTAGGCGATGAGCGGAAGGTCGTCCCGGGCGACGACCCGGTCGCGATGAGTCTCGTAGAGACTCTTGTGGAAGGGGAGCAGAAGGGCGCGATCGTCGTCGCGCGCCTCCCGCACATGGATCGCCAGGGGCATGGCTCCGACCCTAGGCGCTTCCGCCGACGCTGTGTAGGGCTAACGCACTCGGATCTCAGGGCGGATGCGGACGAACGTCTTTCGACCGATGCCGGGCACTCGCATGATGTCCTCCACTCTGCGAAACCGGCGCTTCTCGCGCTCTGCCACGATGGCCTGCGCGCGCGATGGGCCGATGCCCGGGAGCACCACGAGCTCCTCTGCGCTGGCTTCGTTGATGTTGATCCGAGTGTCCGCGGCCTCGGTCGGAGGGCCTGAGTCGCACGGGATCGGGCCTTCGCTTGCTGCAGCTAGCCCGCCGCTCTGAAGTGCGAGGAGTCCCAGGACCATGCCCATCGCCAGGCTCTTCATGCCGCCTCATCTCGGCCTCGGTCTTCCCGCGAGGCGTAGTCCCGGATGTGGAGCTTCCCGTTCACCGGCATCGCGTCGAGGCGGACATGGAGGCTCCCGTCACGGTTCACGAATGCGGCGCCGACGCGCACCCAGAACTCACGGCCGTCCTTTTCTCTTCGTACGACCGTATATGCAATCTTGACCTTGTTGTCTTCGAGCATGGCTCCTCCTGCTTGGGTTGAGGCGCATGCAGGATGCACTTGCGGTGCCAGCTGTCTGACACGGGCTTCTGCGGTTTTGGAGCCGCCCCGCCGGCGGGTTTCCGCCCTTGCGACGGCGGCCGGCAGGCTCCAGTATCTCGCGGAGCAATCTGGAAGGAGACCGATGCGAATTTCACTTTCTGAGGGCACTTGGGACAAGTCGACTGCGGATATCGTGGCCATCGCGGTGGCTTCCGGGCGTACACGACTCGGCCGAGCGCTTGGCCGGATCGAGGCGGTGACCGGAAAAGGCAGCGTGAAGCCGCTAGCATCCGACGAGCGCTTCGAGGGCAAGAGCTCCCAGACCCTCAAAGTGGCCACCGGGGGAAAGGCGAAAGCCCGTTGGTTGCTGCTGGTGGGCATCGGCGACGAAAAGGACGGCGAGAAGATCGCCTGGCGTATGGGGCACGTCGTCGGCAGCGTTGCACGTGCTCAGAAGAGCGCTGCGCTCGAGCTTCCGGAGGTGACCCCCGAGTCTGTCCGCGCGGCGGCCCAGGGCCTGATCGGGGGCAGCTATCGGTACACCGAATACAAGACCGACAAGACCGAAGCGCGAACGCTCCCGAGCGCGGTGATTCTGGGCGCTCCGAAAGGCGGGCGCGGCCTCACCAGCGCCGTTCGCGCCGGCAAGGCGATATCGGAGAGCGTCAACTTCGCCCGCGACCTCGTCAACGCGCCTCCAAACGACCTGAACCCCGTGACCTTGGCACGCGCCGCCAGTCGTGAGTCGCGCAAGCTCGGGCTCTCTTGCCGCGTTTGGAACAAGGCGCGGATCGAGAAAGAGGGCATGAACCTTTTCCTCGCCGTGAACAAAGGGAGCGCGATCGAGCCCCGCATGATCCACGTCGTGTACAAGCCCGCGCGTCCTAAGAAGAAGGTCGTGTTCGTGGGCAAGGGCCTCACCTTCGACTCAGGCGGGCTCTGCATCAAGCCGGCGGGCTCCATGGTCGATATGAAATGCGACATGGCGGGCTCTGCCGCCACGCTTGGGATCGTCTTCGCGGCGGCCCGACTCAAGCTACCGGTCGAGGTCCACGCCGTCGTGGGCTCTACGGAGAACATGACCGGAGCGAAGGCCTACCGGCCCGGCGACGTGTACCAGTCGTACCAGGGCAAGACAGTCGAGGTGATCAACACGGACGCGGAAGGCCGAATGGTCCTCGCAGATGTACTCACCTGGGCGGCACGCAAGCTCAAACCAGACTTCATGATCGACCACGCCACGCTGACGGGCGCCTGCATGGTCGCGCTCGGCCCCTATCGCGCCGCGCTCTACACCGACGACGACCAGCTCGCGAAGCAGTATCTCGGTGCAGCCGAAGGCGAGGGCGAGGCGTTCTGGCGCATGCCGCTCGATGGCGAGCTGCGTTCTAGCCTCAAGAGCCCGATCGCCGATCTCAAACATGTCGGCGGCCGCTACGGCGGCTCGATCACCGCGGCGCTCTTTCTGCAGGAGTTCGTCGAGGAGACGACCTGGATGCACCTAGACATCGCCGGCCCGTCCTTCATCGACCGCCCGCATGGCCGCCTTCCCAAGGGCGGAACCGGTTTCGGCGTAGCGACCGCCGTCCGCTTCCTAGAATCCTTGTGACCCGGGGGCGCCTGCCCCTTGGTTACAGTCGGTAGGGGAAGGTGACCTTGAAGGACGATTGCTTGAAGCGCGGGACTCGTGCCCGCTTGACCGCAGCTTCGATGCACGAGCCAACCGGCGTTCCCTTGAACGGACCGGAAGCGACCTTCGCGCCGCTTGCGCGGCCGGTCTTGCCGCTGAAGGTAACGGCCACCGCGGCGACGCCTCCCGCGTCCTTGCGGCAGGCCTTCACGGCGCCGCTCACGCCCTGAAGTGCCGTCTTGACGTCGGTGCGCGATGGCGCGTCCGGAAGGCCCGACGTGCTCGGTGAGCTCGCTGCGCTGCTCTGCTTCGGCTTCGACGAGGATGAGGTGGACTTGCCCCCGACCACTTCGTCCATGAGCGCGTCGAGGTTGTTGCTCTTGCGCTTCGGCGTCGCTTGTTTCGGTTCTTGCTTTGCCCGTGCGCTTTGCTGGCGCCGCTCGCTCGAGCTCCGCTTCTTGGGTGCCGTGCGCTGACGCGTGCTGGGCTCGCTCGGCTCCTCGAGTGTGGCCGCTGCAACGGGCTCCTCGGGCTCGATATCGACGACTGCAGCCTCCTGAGGTTCCGCCTCGGGCTGCGGCGCTTGCTCCGAAGGAGCTGCCGCGGCCATGGCGGCACTGCCCGGCTGAGGCTGAGCTTCTTGCACCGCAGGCGCCGCGATTTCGAGCGCCTCGTCGTCCGATCCGCCAAGCGCAATCCCGACGCCCACGCCGGCGCCCACGATCGCGATCACCGCCACGGCTGCGCCGGCGATCCATAGCCAGCGATTGCTATCTGAGGTCTCGAGCGGTGTAGGTCCGAGGAGCGGTGTCCCGAGTGTGCCGGCTCCGCCTCCGGTGCCGATCGCCAAGAGGTCGTCGACCGCTTGAGTGGGCGCTGCCTGTGTGCCCGGCGTCGTGGATTTCGCCAAGGCACGAATGTCGATGAGCCCCGAGCCTTCGCCCGCGGTCTGAGGTGCGTCCGCGCCAGCGCTCATGGCGGCTGGCTGACTCACTGGTGCCGGGGCCGGCTCTGCCGCTCCGCCTCGACCTGCGAGTTGCTGAAGGTTGCTGAGAGAGAACAGCACGGAGTTTTCGTTTCGCTGTCCGGTCATCCGTTGAGGCGAGGCCCCGGCCATGGCGCCACCGCCAAGCCCCGCGCCGGCCATCGCTCCGCCAGCGTCGGCCGAAGCGCTCGCAGCGAGTGGAGACTCATCGACCTCGCGGTTCGTCGGGGTTGGGCTTTCATCGAAGCCAGCGAACATGCCGCTCTCGGTGTCGATCTCGCTCGTCGGCTCGCGTCCGCCCTCTGTGAAAAGGTCGCCGCTCGTGCCGAAGGACGAGGTGTCGTCGCTACCGGCAGTGCCTCCCTGCGAAGCCGCGCCGCCGAAGATCTCCGTGAGCTCCGGTACGTCGCTCGCGGCCTTCCAGTCGTCGAAGCCTTCCTTCCAGACATACGAGTCGAGTCCGACCGAACCCTTCGCGAAGAGTCGGCTCAGCTCGATCGGAGGCAAAGGCCCCTTCTGCTCGCCATCCACCACGATGTACCAAGTGGCCTCGCCAGACGGCTCCTGGCCTGCGCCCCCATCGGAGAACGGATGCGCACCCGTCTGGTCGCCGCGCACTTCCAGCACCGAAGAGCACTTCTTGCAGCGAATCTTAAAGATTTTGCCAGCGACTTTTTCGTCGGCGATCGAGTATTTCGCCCCGCAGCTATCGCACACGATCTTCATTTATTGCCCCCGACTCCCCCCGGCCCGGGCGAAGCCCCTTGGTGCCGGATCGAAGAATCCCCTTTAGGACCGCGATCATAGCGGTCCTGCCTAATGCCGAGCAAGAAGTCCACGAAGGTTGTCCCCGCGTGCTTGGACCCCAGCTCCCCTGAATCCTTGGGTCTTTTTAGTTCACAACGACCAACTCGGAGCCGTCGTGACCGCAGAACACGTTCGCGGTGGCGTGGCGGACGCCACATTCGGGGCAGATTTTGTGTCCCTCGAGGTCCAAGGGCGGCCGTGTTGCGCTCGCGGCTCCGTAGAGGCCGTAGGGCACCAATTCATCGGAATCTTCAGGGCAAAAGCTTGCGTCCGCGGTGTAGCCTCGCCGGCAGGTGGGGCAGATCATCCCGTGCGAGAAGGGCCCCGAGGGGGGGCCATCGCTCAGCGGCGCCCCATCGCGAACACAGAACCGGTTTCTGGGCGCATACTCGGCGTGGCAGACGGGGCAGCTTCGCACGGGCATGGGTTCAGGAACGAGCGGGGTCCTTCGGGGTGCCGGAGCTTCGTCCGCTGGCGCATCGGATGACGGACGCATGGTCACGGTACTCCCGCCGGATCGGGCCCGCTTCCAGGTCCACATCCCAGCGCCGAACAACACCAAAGCAGCGATAGACCAAGCCATGCCGACAATTGTGCCGGACGGCGGCGTCGCTGGGCCACAAAAAAGCCCGGACGACTGGGCCGTCCGGGCTTCTTCGGTTTGATTCCGGCTAGTTGGCTTAGAGGCCCTTCACCGCCTCGGTGAGCGCAGGAACCGCGTCGAACAGATCGCTAACGAGGAAATAGTCGGCCACCTGGGCGATCGGGGCTTCCTTGTCCTTGTTGATGGCGACGATCGTCTTGCTGCCCTTCATCCCAGCCAAGTGCTGAATGGCTCCGGAGATGCCAATGGCGATGTAGAGCTTCGGTGCGACGACCTTGCCGGTTTGCCCGACCTGAAGCTCAGGTGCCACGTACCCCGCATCGCATGCGGCGCGGGACGCGCCCATGGCTGCGCCGAGTGCATCCACGAGCGGCTCGATGACGTTCGTGAAGTTGTCCGCGCTCTTGAGCGCACGTCCACCGGAAACGACGATGTCGGCTTCGGTGAGGTCCGGTCGCTCGCTCTTGACGACCTCGACCCCGAGGAACTCGACCTTGTCGGCTACTGGATCGCTCTGCACGGCGACCTCTTCGACCGAGCTCGCGCCACCGGATGCTTCGGCTGCCCCGAACTCCGACTGACGTACAGTTACGACTTGCTTGTCACTGCTGATCTCGACCGTGCCTGAGACGTTGCCCGCGTACATCGGGCGGGTGTAGGACAGCTTGCCCCCGTCGACGTTCACCGCCGCGATGTCGGAGGCGACACCGGCATCGAGCTTCGCTGCGACTCGCGGAAGCAAGTCTTTGCCGTAGGTGCTCGCGCACGCCACGGTCACGTCGTAGGCCTTGGCGACCTCAGCGACGGTGGCAGCGTACTTCTCACAGGTGTAGCCACCGGCGATTTCAGCCGTCATGACCTTGCCTGCGCCGAATCCGGTGAGCTCCCCCGCGGCTGCGGCCGCGCCCTCACCAATCGACAGGATGTCGAACGAACCGCCGGTTCCCTCCGCGATCTGCTTCGCGGCGGTGACGGCACAAAGAGTGGTCTTTCGCGCATTGCCCTCGAGGAGCTCCGCAACAACTAGAACATTTGCCATGTCTGATGCTTCCTTTCGTTTCCCGAGGGTTAGATGACCTTGGCTGCGTTGTGCAGCTTGTCGACGAGGTCTGCGACGTCTGCGACGAACGTGGTTTCGCCCGAACGTGCAGGGGGCAGCTCGAACTTGGTGTAGTTGAGCGTGGTGCCCGCGGCGACGCCGAGATCCGCCGCCGACGTATTGTCGATCGGCTTCTTCTTGGCCTGCATGATGCCCTTGAGGGACGCATAGCGGCCGCCCACCTCGAGCTTCGCGTACTGGTGGTCATCCGGGGTTACGCCATTCTTGACCGAGTCGGTCGCGAGAATGCGGTCCGAAGTGGTCAACACGGCCGGGCCGGTCACCTTCACGGTCGCTACGCCCGTGTCGAGCTCGCGCTTGACCTCGAGGGTCTTTCCGTCGTCGCTCGTCTTGATCTGCATCGCGTAGTTGATCACTGGCCAGCCGAGCTTCTCCGCGAGGATGGTTCCCGCCACGTTCGAGTCGCCGTCTGCCGCCTGCTTGCCCATCACGACGAGGTCCGGGCTCTCCTTGTCGACGATGGCTTTGAGGATGCCGGCCACCGCGCCCGAGTCGAGCGCACCGTCTTCCGCCTCTACGAGGATGCCCCGCTCCGCGCCCTTCGCGAGCCCTTCACGGATGATGCGCTGGGTGTGTTCGTCGTTCGGGCCGATGGACACCAGTACGACCTCACCGACACGCGCGTTCCTTTCGGCGGCGTTTTCGGTCAGCCGGAGGGCGGCTTCGAGGCTCCAGTCGTCGAATGGATTCATCTTCCATTCGAGTCCTTCGGATGTGACGGCAGTGCCGTCGCCGCTCACCTTGAGCTTGCTTGCGTTGTCCGGATCCGCAACGCGCTTGATGGGTACGAGGATCTTCACGCTTACTCCTCAATGAAGGGCCGTTCAGGCCGATAAATACTGAAAAACGCAGGCGATCTAGGCGCGTTTCATGGGGCTGTCAAGGAGCGCGGCCGAATGCGCAGCAGGCGAATGCACCAAGTTCGTCGAGTTCACTGCCAACTGGGACGGTTTGGGGAGATTCCAGTTTTTCCGTCAGATCTTCGATCGGGGTCGCGCTGGCACCCCCCCGTACTGGACGGCGAATCGAGCTCCGGCCGGAGCGACTTGGGAATCGAGCACTCCATTTTCGGCGTCCGACACGCCATGCGGACCTCATCTGCAATCGTGCCGCCGGCCACGTCGCGGGCGCCCTGTGACACGCGCGGCCCCTGGCTTTCGGCCTTGTCGTGTGTGATAGACACGCGCGATGCCAGCAGAACGAAGAGGCGGCCGATATGCGCTCGTCACGGGTGGCAGCAGCGGCATCGGCCTCGCTACTGCGCGGGGTCTCAAGCCCCACTTCGATGCGATCGGAATCGTAGGGCGCAATGCGGAGCGCCTTGCACAGGCGGCCAAGGACTTGCGCGCTAGCGAGGGCAGGGTCGAGACGTTTCAGGCAGACTTCTCTTCGCTCAGAGACGTCCTCCGCGTCGCAGACGAGATCAAAGAGCGCTTCGATTCACTTTCCGTCCTCGTCAACAATGCGGGGGTTTGGCACCGCGAACGCCATCTGTCCAAAGACGGTTACGAAGATACCTTCGCGGTGAATCATTTGGCGCACTTCCTTCTCACCCAAGAGCTCAAGGAGTTGCTCGTGCTTGGCGAGCCTTCGCGGGTGATCAACGTCTCGTCGTCCATGCACGTTCGACCGAAATCGTTGAACTGGGACGATTTGATGTTCGAGAAGGACTTCCGCGGCTTTCGGGCCTATGGGCACTCGAAGCTGGCGAACGTGTTGTTCTCGAACGAGCTCGCTCGTCGCTGGGCTGACCTCGGCATCACGTCCAATGCGCTCAACCCCGGCAACGTGCGCAGCCGCATCACCCGCAATAACGTCTTTCTCAACGCGCTCCATCGCTCGCCCTTCGCTCGGCTCATCATCATGACCGAAAGCGACGGGGCGCGAGCGTCCGTCCGTGCCGCTCTGGCCCCCGAGCTCGAAGGCGTCACGGGGCGCTATTTCGACAAGCTCCAGGAGATCCGCCCGAGCAAGCCAGCGCGCGATCCAGAGGCAGCGAGCCGCCTCTGGGACATCAGCGAGAACCTGGTGCACACCGCGATTGCCTGAGGTCGCTCGCGGGCGCGACTCGCAAGTAACGACGCCGCAACATTTTCCCGACGTTCCTGCCAAAACCGGGATTCGGATGCCTGGCCGGCCTCGCCGGCCTCGCGCGGCTGAGTTAGCGTTGCGCCACATGCCCACTCCCCGGATTCAGATTCTCGCCGTGCTCTCGGTGGTGCTCGCAGCTGGATGCGGGGATACGGGGGCGATCGACGAAGCCTGCCGCTCCAACGCGGACTGTCAGGACACCGAGCTTTGCGCGGCAGGGTTCTGCGGTGGGTTCGGAGTGTGCGAGCCCCGTCCAGAGAGCTGCGACCCCGACGCAGAGAATCCGGTCTGTGGGTGCGATGGGATGACCTACCAAAACGATTGTTTCGCCGACCAGGCGGGCGTGCGCTTGGCGACCACGACGGCCTGCGTGTGCTCGGATAATTCAGTTTGCGTCGATGGTCAGTTTTGCGCCCTCGACGACAGCTGTTCGAATCCCGGCTTTTGCGCTCAGCCTCCCGAGTCTTGCGACACGGCCTCGGAGCCGGTCTGCGGTTGCGACGGCACGACGTACCCCAACGCCTGCACTGCTGCCCAAGCGGGCGTGCGAGTCTCGGCCCAAGGCGATTGTGAATGCGAGTCCAACGACGAATGTGGAGCCAGCGAGTTCTGCGACGCGGATGTATGCGACGGTCCGGGCTTCTGTGCACTGCGCAATGATCCCGCGTGCGTGCCGGAAGGTGAGGTGACCGGCTGCGACGGCGTCATCTACGAGAGTGCGTGCGCGGCTGCGGAGCAGGGCATCCGCGACCGCCCGCAATGAGCTCCTTCGCTCAGCGCGTCTGAAGACCGTCGAGAAAGAGGCTCGCGCAGTGGCTTGCGGCCTTTCGAAGACTCGACGGGTCGGCTTCGCCGAGCGCCCACGTGAGAAGAATCCCGTCGAGCGCGCCGAACAAGCTTCGTGCCGCGACACGGGAGTTCACATCTTTTCGAAACGCGCCCTGCTTCTGCCCTTCGCGAA
>Ga0316189_10000580_pt1 | contig 36619 bp, 36 predicted proteins | sample LowCovwburrow_MG_FD_204930 | JGI IMG/M metagenome (GOLD analysis project Ga0316189, IMG submission 204930) | Coastal sediment microbial communities from Maine, United States - Lowes Cove worm burrow | ecosystem: Environmental > Aquatic > Marine > Coastal > Sediment | place: USA: Maine...
GAAATGCCGTTTTTATATCTGTCACCATAATATCTTTTACCGAAGCGTCTTGGTCTATATTTTCTTTTGAAATTTGACTAAAAGAAATAATCCCAACAATAGAATTCGCCTTATTTATAACGGGAAGATGATTAATATTTTTCCATTTCATAATGTTCTTAATCAAGCTAACCGAGTCATTTTCATTAGAAGTAAAAATCTCTGTTGACATAATTTTGTAGACCTTGTTTTGAGAGTAGCTATCGCCTTTATCGAACGGTTTTGCCAACTCCCATTCATGAACTGGAGTGCCTTGCATTTGGTTTTTATGTAAATGATAGGTAAGCAGAATATTGGCTTCCTCCCTCGATACTTTTTCCTGAAGTTTCCGGCTGCTTCTCACCAACCACTTGCTTCCCGAAATATTTTTATTAAGGCGTTGCTCTATTATATTCAAGTAAGTATCAATATCTACAGGATTGATCTTCGCCTTAGTTAGTCCTTTTCTAGCCATTGGTATCAATATATTTCTGGCCAATTTTTTTGCCGAAATACCTTTACCGAACCAATTAAAATAGGTATCCATTCCTGTTCTAGCTGCTTTTATAAAATTTCCACGAGCATCTTTAAATTCCATGTGCTCCCAGATATTTTTACAGTCATCTGGCATACCTAACATCACACCAACCCAAAACATGGCATTGGCAATTTCGTCTTTTATACTTGGTCCTGAAGGAATGTATCTGTTTTCAATACGTAAATGTGCTACGTTTTCATGAACACCGTAACACAACCTATTCCATTTGTAAAGTGTACCGTTGTGAAGATTTAAAGCTTTCAGTTTTGGTTTGATACCTTGACTTAAATCTTGCATGGCATCGGTTTCAAAATCTGTAGTTACCAAAGGTGCGTAACGAGCAACATCATCGGTGAATAAGTCTAAAATAGAATCTTTAATCCAATCACCTCCAAAAGACACTCTAGGCTTTTGTTCTCTCAATAAATGTGCTTTACTTCTTAAATCTATACTCTGCTGAAACAAGGCAATTCGTGTTTCACTCCAAAGCTCTCGTCCTAAAAGTAAAGGTGAGTTCGTCATAACAGCTAGCATTGGACCTGCAATAGCTTGTGACCAATTGTATTGGTCTATAATATTATCTAAATCAACCTGTAAATGAACCTGAAAACTGGTGTTACACGCTTCAAATAAAATAGATTCGTGATCAAAAATCAATTCGTCAATACCTTGTACTTGAACTCTAAAATTATCACCTCTTATTTTACGCATTTCGTCATTTAAGGTTTTGTATCGCTCATGAGGTGTCATGTTTTCAAAAACAAGATCTTTCCGTTTAAAAGTTGGAAGAATTCCTGTTAGAATAATTTTATTGCCATCAATAGATTCGGCAGACTTATGTGCCATATCGACCAAAGATTTGAGGTCTTTTTCTAATTGCGAAAAACATCTATCTTTTAACTCTAATGGGTCTAAATTGGCTTCAATATTAAATAAACCAAGCTCTGTCGTAAAATGTGTATCGTTGATGTGGTCTAAAATTTGTAAGGCATTAAAAGAGGGCCTGTAATATTTGTCTACAATACAAAACTCTTGTTCAGCACCAATACGTTGTATGCCTTTCTCGAAAGCATCAGTTTTTATCATAGTTTCTAGAGCTTCTAAGTCTTTTAAAAGATGATAAATAAAATGTTTTCGCTGGGTTTTATTGGTTATTGCTTTTACTAATTGTGTTCCCATAAATGCACGTTTACACCCAAAGTTATTAATTTAAAAGCAATGTTACTATGATATTTATCATAGTCTCAGACGGGTAAAATAACTACTTTTATTATAGAAATCAGAAAAACAAGTAACCATGAAAAGAAGAACACCAATATCTGCAATTATGACCAAAGAGATTATTGCTTTAAATAGAACAGATGATTTAGAAACTGCTGAAACACTCTTTAAAAAACATAAAATTAGACATATACCTGTTGTTACTGGAGATACCATTATTGGTATGTTAAGCTATACAGATTTATTACGTATCAGTTTCGCTGATGCTGTAAGTGAAGACGAAAACAGTGTAGATACTGTAGTTTATAATATGTTCACTATAGATCAGGTTATGGCAAAAAACTTAGTGAGTGTTGATTCTGAAACAACAATTAAAGAAGTTGCGGAAATACTATCAGAAAAAGAATTTCATGCACTACCAGTAGTAGATAATGGCGAATTAGTAGGCATTGTAACAACTACAGATTTAATTAACTATCTAATTGATCAGTTTTAAAACTCTAACAAAAGATTACCAAAAGAAAATTTTTTTTTTGGTAATCTTTTTATACTATTGAAAAATAGTCTATAAAAAAACCTATTATATGTTTTCTAAAGCTTGTGAATATGGTATTAAAGCATCTATTTTTATTGCGAAAAATTCGTATGAAGGTAAACTTGTAAACCCAAAAGAAATTGCCAAAGAAATCAATTCTCCTCAGGCATTTACAGCTAAAACTCTACAGATTTTAGTTAGAAATAATATCATTACATCCGTAAAAGGTGCTCATGGTGGTTTTGAAATTAAGAAAGACAATATTGCCACTATCAAACTATCAGAAATTGTTATTGCTATTGATGGTGATAGCGTTTACAACAGATGTGGCTTAGGCTTAGAAACCTGTCATGAAAACCATCCTTGCCCTGTACATGATCAATTTCAAAGCATTAGAAATGCGTTAAAACATATGTTAGAAAACACCAACCTTGAAGAATTAGTTTTAGGTATAAAATCAGGCTTGTCCTTTTTAAAGGTTTAAAAAAAATTTGAATATAAATAGGATAAATTTGTCCGAAATAAATAAAAACATGAAAATATTAGATCAAAACACTCAAAAACAAATTGGACAATTTGTTGCAGATGATTATAGAACAGCAGCAATTTTCTCGAAACACAACATTGATTTTTGTTGTAATGGAAATAGAACCATCGCAGAAGCTTGTGATAAAAAGGGTATTGATAGTACTATCCTAATGAACGAAATTAATACTGTTTTAAACACTAGTAGAAATGAAACGATTGATTATAAATCGTGGCCTTTAGACTTATTAGTAGATTATATAGTTAAAAAACATCACAGATACGTTGAAGCAAAAATTCCAGTATTACGACAGTTTTTAGACAAATTATGTAAAGTTCATGGTGAACGTCATCCAGAATTATATAAAATAAATGAACTCTTTACGGCATCTGCCGGAGAATTGGCATCACACATGAAAAAGGAAGAGCTCATCCTCTTCCCTTTTGTGAAAAAGATGGTTACTGCTGAATCAGATCATAGCGCTCTTCAATCACCTCAGTTTGATACTATAGAAAACCCAATTGCTATGATGATGGAGGAGCACGATAACGAAGGACAGCGTTTTAGAGATATTTCAGAACTTACTGATAATTACAATCCACCATCAGATGCCTGTAATACTTATAAAGCGACCTATGCAATGCTCGAAGAGTTTGAAAAAGATTTGCATTTACATATTCATTTAGAAAATAACATTCTATTTCCAGAAGCTATAAAACTGGAAAAATTATTCAATTAACTATTTTTTAGTTGAAGTTACGCTTCCTTTGAGTTCCTGTAATACCTGTGTTTTTTGAATAGAAACGTATTGACATTACTAAATATCGACCAAAGGAAGTGTTCTTATTTTATACTATTAATCGTTTCGCATATATACATATCGAATGGCTAAAAAACTTGTTATTGTTTGCCTTCTGAATTTTTTAGTAGCAGCTTTAATGGGTTTCGTATTTGGTGAGTCATCATTACTTGCAATTGATCATTTGGTTCACCTTTCACACTGCAATTTTTAATGATATATACAATTTGTTTTGAAATACTTTCACCTTAGGTTTTATAACTGGTATTAACATCTGCTCTAAATGCTGAAATAATAGAATCTTGATGAGAACTCACTTTATTTGCTTCGCTTTTACATCCACAAAGAAGAATCTAGTAACATTTAGTTATTGATAATTTGTTCATAGGTAAAGTGAATTAACTCTTTTTAAAAATCTTTTCTCTTGGACTTAAAAACAATACGTAACACAGGTAAAACGACCCAAACTGTTAGCATTATGAAAGAGACAATTAGACCGAAACTTGTTCCGAAGAATTGCTTAAAAACAGCTCCAGTATATCCTAATAATGCCGAGATATCTAATTTCAGAAGAATAAGCGTCCGTGATAAATCGATAGGATTTAACATGGTTCCAATTAGCGATACTTTATCTAACGGATAATCTTCAAACATAATTAAAGTCATTAAAAACAAACCATCATAAATGATAGCCAAAAACAACCATAGTAGAATTGCATAGCCAAAACCTTTAATTTTATTTTCATTAGATAATGCAATATTAAAGGCTAATGCCGTAAAAATCAACGTTAGAAATGTACCTGTGATCAGCAATAATGAGAAGTCCCAAATGGCACTACTTTCAAACAAACCATAGAATACAAATGGAATTCCCAAACCTAAAATCAAACTCATTGATAGTGATAAGGCAACTCCTAAATATTGCCCCAAAAATATTGAGGAACGTTTTAAAGGCTGCGCCAATAACAATTCAGTAAATTCTTTAGAATTATAATAATACATGACACCAAAAATTGTCCCAATTAAAGGCACTAAAACTATAATCACATTCATTAATGTAATGACTGCTTTTGAAAGGTCATTATTTAAAAACAAGAGTACAATACCCAATAATAAATAAAAAGCAAAATAGACGTAACTCCAACGGCTACGCATTAAATCGAAAAAACTATATTTTAATATTTTAAGCATGGTTGTCGGTTAATATAGACGCAATTGCGTGTTCAAAATCTGGCTGATTGGTCTTGGTTTTTAACTCATGGATAGAGCCTTTAAAGTAAATTTTACCTTCTAGAATAAATACAATTTCATCTGATACTTCTTCAACAAAACTCATAATATGAGACGTAATTAGAATGGTTTTTCCTTTAGCTTTTTCAGCTTGGATTAAATTCTTCAACCTTATGAGAGAAATAGGATCTAAACCTGTAGTTGGTTCATCTAAAATAACCAGTGGGCTGTCAAACATAAAGGTTAACACAAGGTTTACTTTTTGTTTTGTACCACCAGATAGGTTGCCTAATTTTTTATCTAAAAAGGGTTCTAGTTTAAACAATTCTATTAATCGCTGGTCTTCATCTGTAGGTTTACGTAAATCCTTAATCATTGTAATTAATTCTTTAACGCGTAGATTACTAGGAAAGTTTGCTATCTGCGGTAAATAGTCAATTTTATGTCGATATCCTGAGTTCTTTTTAATGTTTTCACCTAGCACAGAAATATCGCCTTTATTTGGTATAACCATCCCTAAAATAGACTTAATCAACGTTGTTTTACCAGATCCATTGGGACCAAGGACCGCAAAGATTCCGCCATCTTTTATGGTTAAGTCCACACCCTTAAGCACTTCATTTCTACCAAATTTTTTATATAATCCTGTAATACTTACCATGTGATTTTTTTCGTTAATGGATGATTATCTAATAGATTGTCAGGTGTAAATACGGGAGATACTTTTTCAGAAAAATCAATAATATCTATAAACATACTACGCAATAAAATGATAGTCTCTGGTGTACGATTTACGATATAGGAAAATAATTTTACAGGTCTGTAAGGCACATCTCCTACGCCATCTTTATCAAGGTCATAACCTGTGTAGCTGCTCCAATAATTTCTATCAAATTCGTTATCGTTAATCTTGCTGTTGTAAGCGATATCAAATGAATTGTATAGAAAGTTGTTTTCTTTAAATGTATTGGTATAACAAGCACCTTTCACTTTAATTGCCCAACCATTATTCTTGAAATTATTATGTTTGTATACGATACGGTTAGAACCTTCAATATTAATTCCGATTGTGTTTTCTTCAAACGTATTGCCAATAATTTCGGCATCATTAATCTCTTTTAGTAACATTCCGTAAGAAGCAGTTCCCCAATTTTCCTTAAATGTATTGTTATACATTTTAATTTTTTTAGAAAACATTACAGCGACTCCTGCACCATTATTCTCGAAAGTGTTATCTTGATAAGTATCATCATTTGAAAACATAAAGTGTAGACCATATCTAATATTTAAAGCACTCACATTATTTTTGATTATGCAGTCGTCAGAAAACTCTAAATAAATGCCATCTCGAACATGCTCGACATAATTATGTTCAATTTCTATATGATGACTATACCATAATTGAATCCCATTTCCAGAGTTATATTCTTCAATGGCATCACCAATAATTTTGTTATGAAACACTTTACCATGATGAGACTTTTCAATATAAATTCCGAAAAACAACTTCTCAAGTACTAAATTTTTGATAACGAAGTTTTTACTTTTCCTAACCCGAATTGCCGCATAATCTTCAGTATAGCTTGAACCTACATTAATAATAAATAAGCCATCAACAGTGACATTATCTGAAATAATAGTAATAATTTCACCTTTGAGTTCGCCGTCAATCATTGGGTAATCTTTACCAATAATAGTCAAAGGTTTATTCACTAAAATATCGTGTTCTCGGTAAGTCCCTTTTTGAACTACAATGGTATCGAAATCTTTTGCTTGTGCGATACCATCTTTTAAAGTTGAAATTGGACACGTTTTACACACCTCTAAACTTTGGGCAATAGTTGAATTAGCCATTAAAATGGCTACGAAAAAAACGAGTATATATTTCATACCCCTAGTCTTTAAATTTTTCTAATAAGGTATCCCAAGAGTACAAATCTCCTCCTTTTTCAGCTTGAAATTTTTCAGCATCTGACTTGTCTTTAAAAGCTGAAAGAAATGCTCCCATGGGACTAGGAATGTTTTCGCTAATTAAAAACGTTGCTTTCGTTGCATCGATAAGTAGTTCTGGTTCTGTGTAGTTATTTGATAAAAACATTTCTATTTCAGAGGTTTCAAACTCATCCATAAAGTTGATCATACATTCAGTGGCATCAAATTTATAAACCTTTCCTTTTTTAGTGACAACCTCAGCTGCATGTACTTTATCTACAATGGTCATTTTACAGAAATAACAACCATCGCTACCATAATCTATGGGTTTTGGTGATACATTGCAGCTGAAAAATAGGCACAGCAATGCAATGATTAAATAGTGTTTTAGTGTTTGCATGATTTTAGTGTTTTAGTGTTTTGATCTTGTTTACATAGTCAACGATTTTTTATGGTTTTTCTTTCCAATTAAGAAGGCTACAAATCCTGCAGCAATGCCTAAAGCTAAAAATAATGCGCCAAACTGTGGGTAAGAATGTGCTCTAAAATTTAAAATATCTCTACTTCCAAAAAGTGGAGGTTGAAAACCCATTTGAGTTCCATCCGGATTGGTGAATTTCATAATCGCTTTTGGGTCAAGGTTGTGACCGTAATCGTGTTCCCATAAATAAAAGTCATACATACCTGCAGAACTCAAAACAATCATTAAGATAAACCATCCTAAAAACCATTTATAGTTTCCTTTCCAAGCAATTAACAAGCCTAAAAAACTTGTAATAAGAATACCTGCTGGAAAAATTTTAAACTCCGGAATCGCATCTGGAATATACTGCATCCCAACATAATGATTCATCAAGTTTATATTTTTAATATCATGTGGGTTCGCATCTGAAAAGTCATTGATATGAATATACATTCCTAGAGGTGTAGGATATTGCGGTGCTTCTAAAGTAATTTTCCAAAGTGGGAATAAAAACAATCCTAAGGGCAAAATTGCTGCAAGCAGCATTATGATATTAGACTTTTTCATCGTAAAAGATTTTGTGATTGTAATAATGTTTTAAAAATAAAGGCGAGAGCGAAAAGTTAACTCTCGCCTTTGATATAGGGAAATAAACACTAAAACAAAATCTCCCTAATTTTATGCGTACTGTTTATTCAATATCCTCTCCTAATGACCATCGTAATGGTGTATCAGAATTTGCCGCAGAGACTCTAACATAACCTTGCATCTCTTGATGAAGTGCAGAGCAGAAATCTGTGCAATAGAATGGCCATACACCTACTTGTTTAGGTTCCCAAACAGACGTTTTAGTTTGACCTGGCATTATTAACAACTCTGATGTATTTTGACCGATCATAGCAAAACCATGAGGGACATCAAAATCTTGCTCTAAGTTTGTGATATGGAAATACACTTTATCTCCAACCTTAATACCTTCAATATTATCTGGTGAGAAGTGACTTCTAATTAACGTCATATACACATGAACTTCATTTCCATTTCTTACAACTCTTGTATCGTCATCAGATTTAGCTGCATGAGGATGCTTGTTTGCCTCTAAGTCATAAATCTTTTGAGAACGTTCTTTAATTAAATCAGCTTCCATTGCTGCGGCATAATGCGGTTCTCCGTGTGTTGGAAAATCTAAAAGTAATTCCATTTTATCCCCAGAAATATCATACAGTTGTGCACTATGCTCCAACTCTGGTCCTGTTGGTAAATAACGATCTTTCGTGATTTTATTCATTGCAAACATATATTTGCCTTGAGGTTTTCCGGAGTTTCCTCCTGGAATAGTCAAGTGACCAACAGAGTAAAAGGTAGGTTGTCTATCTAAAACTTCCCATGTACCAACCTTCCACTTTACAACTTCAGACGAAATAAAGAAGGTTGTATATGCATTTCCTTTACCATCAAACTCAGTATGTAAAGGTCCTAATCCAGCTTGTTCAACAACACCGGCTAACACATCTTCAAAATTTAAGATTGGGATCCCATAAGCATCTCCAGCAAATTTCTCGTTTTTAATAGCATCTAACATTTTAGTAAATGAGTGTACTGTTAAATTAGCAGATAATTTACCATTACCTACAATATACTCTCCAGTTGGATTCACATCACAACCATGAGGAGATTTAGGTGTTGGTAATAAATATACAGCTCCAGGAACATCTGATGGATTAACAACGCGTACTTCTTTTATCATCGTAGATGTTGCCGTATGCGTATCCTCATCATATACATTATGTGCATAATTAGCAGGCATCATTTTTCCGCCTCCATTATTTACATATTCTTCAATTTTTTTCCAGTTAATTGCTGCAATAAAATCTTTGTCATTTTGTGATGCATTCACTTCCAAAAGTGTACTTGCTTCTTCAGTATTATAGGTAGAAAAGAAAAACCAACCATGTGAAGCACCACGACCTGGATGCGCCAAATCATAATTAAAACCTGGCATTAGCACTTGAAACTTTATATCCATATGTCCAGTTTCTGGCTCTACACTAATAAAAGATAAGGCGCCTTGAAAATTACCTTTATAATCTTTAATTGGCATATCACGTTGTGGAATTGGTACTGAAAAACGCGTACCAGCTACAACATACTCTGTGTTTTCTGTTACAAAAGACGAACTGTGATTACCAGCACTATTTGGTACTTCGATAATTTCAGTAGTTTCAAACGTTTTTAAGTCAATTTTTGCAATTCTTGGTGTATTGTTTTCATTTATAAAAATAAAGCGACCATCAATTTCTCCTTTGGTTTGCGAAATATCTGGATGGTGAGAATCTCCCCAAGGAATAAATCCGTGAGAGGTATTCAACATCGGCTTGGTCTCTTCAGAATACCCATAACCTGACGTTGGAAACTGTGAGAACACAGGAATCTCTTTAAACATACGACCTGATGGCAAACCATAAACAGTTAGGTTACCACTATAACCACCTGAAATGAATGCATAATGCGAGTCATGTTCTCCAGGAGCTACGTATACTTTTTCAGCTACATTACTTGCCAACGCACCTGATTTCCCTTTTGATGTTTTTGTGTTATTACAACTTGTAAAAGCTGCAAAACCGAATACAAGAGCTATAGTTAATTTTAATAAATTCTTCATGTTTTCTTATAAGTTTGATTAGCGTTTTATTCTTCTGTTGGTGGTAATAATACTTTATCAATAACGTGCACAATACCATTTCCTGCTTTTACACTCGCTATGATATTTGCACCTCCAATAACTGGTTTTCCATCAATAACTTCTATTTGAATATATTGGTTATTTACTTGTCCTAATTTTTTAAGTTTGGTCAAAATTGATGTATTTAAATTACCTGGTGTCACATGGTATTTTAAAATATTTGCTAAAGTGGCTTTGTTTTCAGGCTTAACTAAATTTTCAACAGTCCCTTCTGGTAAAGCTGCGAAAGCTGCATCTGTTGGAGCAAAAACAGTAAGCGGCCCAACGTTTACCAATGCATTTTCAACTTGTGCTGCCTGAACAGCCGCAACTAGTGTTTTATGATCGGGAGAGCCAATTGCTATTTGTAAGCAATTTGGTGTTGACCCATCATCGTCAATAAAAGCTTGACCTGTTTTTTCATTTGTTGTCGTTTCTGTTTCCGAAGCTGTTGAGCTCGTTGAAGCGTCCTGATTTTCATTTTTACACGAGTAAGCTAAAGCCCCTAATGCAAAAATTAAAACGATTGTTTTTAATGTTTTCATAGTGTATAGTTATAATGTTCTGAAATATTCTAATACTGATCTAGCATCGTCTTCTGATAAGTTTTGATTCGCCATAGGAGAACCATTAAACTCCATCAATAATTCTTTAGCTAAGGCATCTTCTTTAACCATCTGATCTGGGTTTAAAATCATGTTCATAACCCACTCTGGTGTTCTACGCTCTAAGATTCCTTTAGGAGCTGGACCGATAAATTTTTTGTCTGTTCTGTGGCAAGCGGTACACATTTTTTTGTAAATGTCTGCTCCCTTTGCAACCATATCTTGATCTATTTCTGCTCCAAGTGTTAAAGACGTAATAGGACCAACGCCTTTAGAAACCAGATCTACTCGTTTAGAAGCTGTAACTTTATCTTCCTTAGGAGTCGTTGTTGTTTTTTCAGTCGTTGTCTTTTTTTCATAAGAGAACCCTTCTTTTTTCTTTTCTTCTTTTCCACCGCAACTCATAATTAGTGTTACAAATAAAACGGCCATTAATTTTAGTGTTTTTTTCATGGTATATAGTTTATGGCACAAAATTAATCACTAAAATCATTAAGAACTATGACATAAGTCATATTAAGGACAAAAATATCTTAATTAAATTTTAACAGTAATAGAGTTGAAAATTCAAGCGTATTGTAAGCCTGTTCTCGAGTTACCATATCTTTTTATTACCTTGTAAAGCAACAAATCAAAACATAAATGAAAAAATCTCTATTCCTGATGCTTTTTATAGCATCTATATCTCTTTTTGCGCAAGAAATTTCACTCGATGTATTAAAAAACATGACACCTCGTAATATTGGACCTGGCGGAATGTCTGGTCGTGTTACAGCCATCGATGTTGTGCATTCTAATACTGATGTTATGTATGTAGGAACCGCTTCTGGTGGCTTATGGAAAAGTGAATCAGGTGGTATTACTTGGACCCCTATTTTTGAGGACCAGTCCACTGCCTCTATTGGTGCTGTTGCCGTTCAACAATCAAACCCGAGTGTCATCTGGGTTGGCACTGGCGAGGGAAATCCTAGAAATAGCTTGAATGGTGGTTTCGGTGTTTTTAAATCCTTAGATGGTGGAAAAAGTTGGACATCTATGGGATTAGAAAACACAAGACATATTCATCGTGTTATTATTGATCCTACAAATCCCAATACTGTTTATGTTGGTGCTATAGGTTCGCCTTGGGGAGAACATCCTGAACGTGGTATTTTTAAGACTACTGATGGCGGAAAAACATGGAATAAAATTCTATTCGCTAATAATAAAACTGGAGCAGCAGATTTAATTATGGATCCAACAAATCCTAATAAATTAATTGCTGCATTATGGGAACACAAACGCGACCCTTGGTTTTTCAATTCTGGAGGAGAAGGTTCTGGCTTACATATCACTCATGATGGTGGTGATACTTGGAAAAAAATCACAGATAAAGAAGGTTTCCCAAAAGGAAATCTTGGTCGTATAGGCGTTGCAATTGCTCCTAACAAACCAAATATAGTATATGCACTTGTAGAGTCTAAAAAGAATGCATTATACAAAAGTGAAGATGGTGGTTTCACATGGAAAAAAACAAATGATAATTCAAGTGGTCGTGGAAATGATGGTATTGGAAATCGTCCGTTTTACTATTCTGAAATTTATGTCGATCCTCAAAATGAAAATCGCGTCTACTCTATTTACACTTACGTTAATGTTTCCGAAGATGGAGGAAAAAGCTTTTCACAATTGATGCCAGCTTACGATGCAAACAATGGTGTTCATCCAGATCATCATGCGTGGTGGATTCATCCTACAAATGGTAATTTTATGATTGATGGTAATGATGGTGGCATGAATATCACTAAAGATGGTGGAAAATCGTGGCGCTTTATTGGCAATTTACCCGTTGCCCAGTTTTATCATATTAGTGTGGATAACGAAATACCTTATAATGTATATGGAGGCATGCAAGATAATGGATCTTGGAGAGGTCCAGCTTATGTTTGGAGAGCTCAAGGCATTAGAAACAGTTATTGGCAAGAAATTAGTTTTGGTGATGGATTTGATGTGGTTCCAGATAAAGACGATTCAAGATATGGTTGGTCAATGAGCCAACAAGGCTATGTAAGTCGCTATGATTGGCAAACTGGAAACAATTATATGGTAAGACCAACACATCCAGACCCAGAAGTCAAACTGCGTTTCAATTGGAATTCTGCTATTAATATTGATCCATTTGATACGAATACAATTTACTTCGGAAGTCAATTCGTTCATAAATCAACCGATAAAGGAGATACATGGACCATTATCTCTTTGGATTTAACGACTAATAATCCCGAAAAACAGAAACAATCCGAAAGTGGAGGTTTAACTATGGATGCTACAGGCGCAGAAAACCACACGACGATTTTAGTCATTGAACCGTCGCCTTTAGAAAAAAATATGCTTTGGGTTGGAACCGATGACGGCAAAGTTCATTATACTACAAATGCTGGTGATTCATGGACGGATGTGACAAAAAATATTAAGGATATACCAGCAGGAAGTTGGATAACTCAAATAAAAGCATCCAACAAAAATAAAGGGGAAGCCTTACTCATTGCTAACGATTATAGGCGATTTAACTACACACCTTACGCCTATCGAACCACGAATTACGGAAAAACGTGGGAACGTATCGTTGATGACAATGATACTGAAAGTTACGCGCTTTCTATTGTTGAAGATCCTATTGAAAAAAACTTATTATTTCTAGGAACAGATGATGGCTTATACATTTCATTTGACGCAGGAAACAAATGGACCAAATGGACAAACGGTTTTCCTACGGTTTCAGTAAAAGATTTAGTGATTCATCCGCGAGAGCATGATTTAGTTATCGGAACTTTTGGCCGTGCAGCTTGGATTTTAGATGATATTCGTCCGTTGCGAGCTATGGCTAAAAACAAACAAGTCATTAATGAAAAATTAGAGTTATTTGATCCACCAACAGCCTACCAAGCCACTTACCAACAACCTACTGGAACTCGATTTGGTGCCGATGCCATGTATCATGGTGAAAATAGAAACAGTGGTGCACAATTTTCTTATTATGTAAAAATTGACCCTTCTATTGCGCTTAGTGACAAAGAAGATGATGAGGATAAAGAGGAAGAAGACACTTCGACTATGCTCAGTGACCAAGGAAAAATAAAATGGGACTCTATTCAGCTTAAAATTTATGATGGTGAGCGGTTAATTCGTTCTTTAAAACAAAAGGCACCAGATTCTACAGGATTACACAAATGGACATGGTCCATGGATGAAGCTGGAGTAGATTACCCTTCAAAACTTATTACAAAACCGAAGAATGAGCCAGAAGGAATTTCTGTAAAACCAGGAACTTACAACGCTGTGATGGTCTTTGGTGATCAAACTTCCGAAGCTCAAATAACTGTAAATGCAGACCCTAGAGTTAATACATCTATCGCTAATATTAATCAAGTTTATGAGGCTTCAAAACAACTCGAACACATGCAACAAACAGCTGCTGATGCTGTAAAACAATTGGTAGAAAGTAAAACGATTGCTTCAGACTATAAGTCCTTACTCAAAAAATTAGATAAAGACAAATACAAAGCTGACATTAAAGCTTCTGAAGACATTGTGAAGCATATTGACAGTATTGTTGATAAATTTCTTGGAAAAGAAGATAAACGACAAGGAATTACGAGCACCAATGTGGTCCATGTAATGGATCGGATAGACTTAGCAAGTTACTATGTAGGGAGTCGACAAAACGGAATTTCATCAACCGAAACGACCTTAATTAAAAATGCAAAAACAGCGTTAGAAACTGTTTTAAATGAGAGCAATACCTTTTTTAACGATACATGGAAGCCATATCGCACAAAAATGGAGTTATTAAAACCTAGTCCATTTAAGGAACCGAAGACTTTTAAATTAGATTAGCAACACACTAAAACAAATCAATATAAAATCAAAAATTTTAGCGTTGCGCATCGCTATTCTCATGTGTTGTTGGTGTCAATTTATTTGATGTCACCAATTGGATGCGCGCAGTAAAAAGTATTCCGCCATATTGGTAATTCATAAGAACGTGATTGCACTTTGAGATGGGTGATCCGTTTTCGGTGGATTCAGTTCGATTAAACAAATTTCGGCTTTATTTGATCCCTATAAGGTAACTAAACCACTCATTGTTTTAAAAGGTGCCCAACATCTAAGAGTATTGCAGAAGGATAACACTCTTGTGGATGGTGAGACTGAAAACACTGAAATTGAAGTTGAAGAGGTCAATTAGATGTTTTACATATTAAAAAAGCTTGAGCAAATTGCTCAAGCTTTTTTTTGTTCTAAAGTATTGAAACCTACTAAAACTAAATTTTAAATGTAAGTACAGGAAGGTTGGCGTGATTTGCAACATCCTCTGAAACGCTTCCGCTAAAAAAATGTGCTATTCCCTTTCTTCCATGTGTTGGAATTGCAATTAAATCTGCTCCTAAAAGATTAGCCGAATTTAAAATTCCTTTTTCTATGGAGTAATCAGCTGTGTAATGCACATCATTTAACTTATCTAAATTACCATCTGCTTTTTTAAGAAAATCAGCAACAATGGTATCCGTTTCAGAAGAACTTCTAAATCCTTCACCCGGAACATTCACATAAAGCAACTTCATATTATTAAACATCTTATTTGCTTTTAAATATGGCTCTACCATTTTCTCAGAAAAATCACAAGCAAAAACTACCGTATCAAAGTTTAGTTTTGAAGGCTTATGCTTCACCACTAAAACTGGAATTTCAGAATGTCTTACAACTTTTTCTGTATTTGAGCCTACAAAAATTTCAGACAAACCACTAGATCCGTGAGAGCCCATAACAATCATATCAGCATCAAACTCTTCAGCAACGTCGCTCACTTCACTAAACACCTTGAAATGCTTTACAATTGGAGTGACATGAATACCTTCTAAAAAATCTTTTTCAAGAAACTCCTCAAACTTTCGTTCTGCCAATTTTAAGAAAAACACTACTTGTTCATCTTGAGCATTATTTGAGTCTGTTAAACGTCCTTTATCTATCTCTAGCATATGCAATGCTAAAACTTCGGCATTATTGCGCTTTGCTAAAATAGCTGCTGTTTCTAAAGCGAATAATGAATATTCTGAAAAATCAATTGGTACTATTATCTTGTTCATTGTTATTGTTTTTATCTTATTATCTCATAAAAATAAAAGTTTTGAATAATTATCAAAACTTTTAAATGGCATTTTATTATAAATTATAATATTCCGTAATACTTAGTACGTTATTAATTCATCAAAGTTAATCAATTTTACCCTTATTTAATATGACATAAATCATATATCGAAAATGAATTGAAAAATTTTATTCAGATTTAAATTATGTTTATCTTACGTCGATAATTAATACAAAAACAAAAAACTAATGAAACGTTCTATTGTATACATCCCGCTTTTAGCATTATGCTTAAGTGTATCTTGTAAATCAGATAAAAAAGAAACTGTAACAGAACCTACTGAGACAGAAACTAAAGTTGACAACGAAGCAACAACAGCAAAAACTCTAAAAGACAGACCTGCTAACTTTGATGACAACAAAAAAATAACCGTTTCGCTTGATGCCAAAAGCAATAGTGGTGTTTCAGGTAATGTTGTCTTTACGCAAGACAAAGGTGTCGTAACTATGATTGCTGTTTTAAGTGGATTGAGTAAAGGTGAACATGCCATACACATTCATGAAAAAGCAGATTGCTCATCTGATGACGGAAAATCGTCAGGAGGACACTGGAATCCTACTGGTCAACCTCACGGAAAATGGGGAAATGCATCTGGATATCATAAAGGAGATATTGGTAATTTTACTGCTAATGATAAAGGTCATGCCACAATTACTAAAGTCACTGATGAATGGTGCATCGATTGTGAGGACGACACAAAAAATATTGTAGGTAAAGCTATTATCGTTCATCAAGGTGTTGATGATTTCACATCACAACCGTCTGGAGCAGCTGGAACTCGTGTGAGTTGTGGTGGAATTATAAAATAAAATCAACCAAAGAAATAAATTAAAAAAGCTACTATTACAGTAGCTTTTTTAATTTTACCACAATAATAAGAACTAAGCAATCACTATATTATCAAGTAATTTAACCGAAATTATGCGGATCATTTCCACCAACATCGCAAAACCAACTACCTTTATTTGGAATGGTAAAGAAGAAACAACTGGTATTTATAAAAAACCAGTAGACACCTTAATCCATCTTGGAAAAGACGAGGTTAAAGGTGATGAAGTTTCCGATAGGAAAGTACATGGCGGAGAATTTAAAGCATGCTATCTGTTTTCGGCAGATCACTATCCATATTGGAAAAATTTGTATCCACATCTAGAATGGACTTATGGCATGCTTGGTGAAAACTTAACCGTTGAGGGACTAGATGAAAAACAACTTCATATTGGTGATATCTACAAGGTTGGTAATGCAGTAGTCCAAATCACCCAACCTAGAGAACCTTGCTACAAATTTGCAATGAAATTTGATTCGCCAAACGTATTGAATCAGTTTATTGAGCATGGCTATCCAGGAACTTATATTCGTATTCTCGACGAAGGAACTGTTAAAAATGGTGATACGTTTAAACTAGTAGAAAAAGCAAAGAACAGTATTTCTGTTTTTCAATTTTTTGAACTCTTATTTGCTCAAGACAAAAACAAAGACCACATCATGTCTATTTTAGAAAACGATGCTTTACCTCAACGAAAAAGAAATCGCCTAAGAACGTTTTTATAAGACTCATGAAAATCACTTTTAGCGATAAACTAGCTTTTTTCAAAGCCTCTCTAAAGAAAAACTTAGTCCCATTACTCATTGGTCTCACTTTTATTATACTTGGACTTATTGTTGCTTACATTAGCTATTTCGTAGCCGAAAACACCTTTTTAACAGGGTTTGGTTTGACTTTTATAGCTTTTAGCGGCTTTTTTCTATTGTATACCATGCCTTCGAGTTTTTTGTATTACTACAGCAAGCACTCACTAAAAAATACGGAAGCTACACCACTGCGAAAGTCACTAACAAACGTATTGATGATTACTCACATACCTCATCAACTTTTGAAGGCGGAAAACTAAAACACTATGAAGAGTTTCTATATGCTATCGAATTCAAATTTAGCTATAACAATAAAAGCTATTCAAGTGAATGCTTTTTTGAAGAACAATCAACTTTTGATAGTATTTCAGAAGAAAGCTTACTTCACATTAAGTTCTTAAAAACCAATCCAAACAAAGTCACTCTAAGACGCCGAAAACTGTCTAAAGAAATCGGTATTCCAGAAAAGATGTGTCAGTAAGACTTGACTTTTCTTTTCAATTGTATGTATTCAAATACTATTCTATTGATGTGTTTTACGATTTAAGCGATTCGTTGGTGAACCTATGATATTGATATTTTAAATTCAGTCATTATTCATGCATAATTATACCTACAAAAAGCCACCTCAACAGTAGATGGTTTTTTTTTGATAAAATTCCTGAATAAGTGGTAATCCTGTGTAACAAAAGTTACAAAAACAACTGATAATTATCATTTTATTTTAAGCTCCCTCAGAGTACCTTTATGTCATATAAAAATCCGATAAACCTGTAATATTTTGATTCGTTTTATCAAATATTACAACAAACTATATCATTATGAAATCAATTTTCTCAAAGTTTTTGTATTTGCTTTTTTCAGTTTCAGCTATGGCTCAAAGTGGTCATGTATTGCAAGGAACAGGATCTATTAATATGTCAATGGGTGGTGCCTCAACAGGACAACCTATAGATATATCTGGCGCTTTACAATGGAATCCAGCTTCAATAGCAACGTTTGAGGGCACCATCATTAGTTTTGATATTGGACTATTCTCATCCTCACCTACCTTATACTCCACAGTTCCAGAATTTGATTCTATGGGACAACCTACTGGAAATTTCTTTTCTGGTGTCACAAAAGATGATAGAGGACTCTCACCTATGCCAGCATTAGCTGTCGTTTGGGGAAAAGAAGATAGTAAACACACTTTTGGAGCTTCCGCTTTTGGTGTTAGCGGATTTGGAGTGACATTTCCTGAAAGCATGACCAATCCCATTAATATGCCCCAAAGCATGGGAGGGTTTGGTGCAATAGAATCAGACTATATTTTACTGCAAGTGGGCTTTACATGGGCTTATGAATTAAACGACAACTTTTCAATAGGGCTTGAACCTACATTCAATTATGCAACTTTAGAACTGATGCCAAATCCAACAGCAAACCCAGGAGCTTCTGGTTACCCGTCTACTGACAAAGCAACTGCAACAGGTTTTGGTGGACAAATAGGTGTGTTTTACGACTCGAAAACTGGTTTTAAAGCAGGATTATCATATAAATCCACACAATCATTTAGCTCGTTTGAATTGGACAACACTTATTTAGATGGTACAACCGGGACAAATTCATTTAATATGGATTATCCAGCGATATATTCAATTGGTTTGGGCTATTCAAAATCAGATTTTGATGTGGCACTTGATTACCGATTGGTTGACTATGAAAACACTGATGGTTTTTCAAAAACCGGATGGACACCAACAGCATCTGTAAGTGGTTTTGGATGGCAAAATGTATCCATAGTGTCAGCTGGTGTACAATTTAAAGGGATTGACAAACTTCCTTTAAGAGTGGGATATACCTACAGTTCTAATCCTATAAATAATGATGTTGCTTTTTTTAATATTCCTGCAACAGCGATTATTAAAAATGCATTTCAACTAGGAGTAACTTATGAATTTAATGAACGTCTTAACTTAAATGCAGTATATCACCATGGTGACAGTGGTGGCAAAACCTCTGGAGAACTTTTAAATCCCGGATTTATAGAAAATTCACCTCCTTATGGTGCGATACCTGGAAGTAGTGTGTCCTATGATATGACTACCGATTTATTCATGATAGGGTTCAATTATACATTTAAAGGTAAGCAAACAGAAAATAACAACTAACACGTAATACAATGAAAGAACTCCTCATATTAGGCGCAGGAACCTCAGGAACCATGATGGCAAATCATCTTCGAAAAGCGCTTCCAAAAAAAGAATGGAATATCTCTATTGTGGATCAAGAAGAAACACATTATTACCAACCTGGATTTTTATTTCTGCCTTTCGATTTATACAAATCGAAAGATGTTAAAAAGAAAATAGATAAGTTCATTCCAAAAGGTGTTAAGTTAATCAATAGCAAAATTGAGCGCATCGATAAAGACAGTGATACCGTTCTACTTAAAAACGATACTACATTAAAATATGATATTCTAATTATAGCAACTGGAACCGATATCGCTCCTCAAGAAATTGAAGGTATGCTTGGAGAGCATTGGCAAAACTCAGTATTTGATTTTTATACGTTTGAAGGGGCTAAAAATTTACGTAATAAATTAAGAACTTGGGAAGGCGGAAAATTAGTAGTACATATTACTGAAATGCCTATTAAATGTCCCGTAGCACCTTTAGAATTCGCGTTTCTAGCAGACTCTTTCTTTATAAACAAAGGGATGCGTGAAAAAGTTGACATCACGTTTGTCACACCAATGTCTGGTGCATTCACAAAACCACAAGCAACAGAAGCTCTTGAATACTTATTAAAACAAAAGCGTATTACAGTTGTTCCTGATTTCAACATAGAACGCGTTGATGGAGAACACAAAAAAATTATAGACTATGCAGACAAAGAAATAAGCTATGATTTATTGGTCACTGTCCCAACAAATATGGGAGATGACATGATTGAGCGTTCTGGATTTGGTGATGATTTAAATTTTGTGCCAACTGATAAGGCAACACTTCAGACCTCTGTAAATGACAATATTTTTGCCATTGGAGATGCTACAAACATACCTGCATCTAAAGCAGGTTCTGTTGCCCATTTTGAGGCGGAAATATTAACAGAAAACATCAAAAGATATATTGCAGGTCAACCACTTAAAAAAGAATATGATGGTCATGCTAACTGCTTTATAGAAACAGGCCACGGAAAAGCCTTATTAATAGACTTTAATTATAGCCAAGAACCTGTAAAAGGCACATTTCCTTTTCCTGTTGTGGGTCCTTTAAGTCTCTTAAAGGAAACACATATGAACCATTTGGGAAAACTTGCTTTCCGATGGATTTATTGGAATATGCTTATCAAAGGAAAACACATCCCTTTTGTATCTGCAACTATGGATACATCTGGAAAACAACTTGAAAAATCAGTATAATAATAAACTAAATTTTAAAACAATGATAGTAGACAAAATATATGGCGAACTCTGTGTAACATGTAATGAACAAGGGTATCTCACCGATTTAAATCAATGGACAAAAGACGTTGGTTTAGAAATAGCTAAAGAAGAAAATATTGTAATGACCGACAAGCATTGGGACGTCATTGATTATTTACAAGATCAATGTCGAAAACAAGTGGCTTTAAGTATACGAAAAATTGGAAAAAGTGGTGTTGTAAGTATTAAAGAATTCTATCAACTATTTCCTAATGGACCTTTAAAAATATCAAGCCGAATTGCTGGAATTCCAAAGCCTGTAAGTTGCATATAAATTAGGTTATTACTAATCAATAAATACGTTTAAAAATGGAAAATACAATGACAAGTCCTGAAACTAAAAAAAAGGAAGATAAAAAACCTATCAAAAAAATGATGCTCATTTTATCTAAGGCAACTATAGATAACGTTTATGCTTGCTTTATACTCGCCAATGGCGCACGAATGGAAGGCATTGAATCTGAAATATTCTTTACGTTTTTTGGTCTAGAAGCCATAACAAAAAAGAAACTTGAGCATTTACATGTCGCCACTGTTGGTAATCCTGGAATGCATATTCCTACCCTATTAGGTGGCTTACCTGGCATGGAAGCTTTTGCCACTAACATGATGAAATCTGAAATGGAAAAACTCGATATCCCACCCGTTGGAGAATTCTTAGAAATTTTATCAGCATCAGGCACAAAACTATGGGCTTGTAAATTAGCTATGGATATGTTCCACATCAATGAAAAAGCATTGATTGATGACCTCGATGGTGTTTTAACTGTTGGTGATTTTTATACGCGTGCTCAAGGCGAAAACACCCATCTTTTATTTATATAGAGGTAGTCGTGTTTTAATTAAAAAACCACTTTGTATCAACAAAGTGGTTTTTTAATTTACAACGTCTGCTTTTAACTATCTTTGTTGCAAAATCTAATGCATGTCATTTAAAGACTTAAAACTCAACAAACCCATTTTAAGAGCTGTTGCCGAAGCTGGTTACGATAATCCAACGCTAGTTCAGGAGCAAACAATTCCACTTGTTCTAGAAGGCAAAGATGTCATTACCTCTGCACAAACAGGAACTGGTAAGACTGCAGCATTTGCTTTACCCATTTTACAATTACTCTATGATAAGCAAGTTGCCTCTAAAAAGGGAAAAAAAATCAGAGCGTTAGTTGTGAGTCCAACACGAGAACTAGCCATTCAGATTGCTAAAAATTTCGCATCCTATTCGACACACACCAATTTAAAATCTGCTGTAGTTTATGGAGGTACTTCTATAGAACCCCAAAAAGACATTTTAAAAAAAGGGATTGATATTTTGGTCGCAACTCCTGGCCGTTTACTAGATCTTCACAAGCAAGATTTATTGAATTTAGATTACATTGAAATCTTTGTTCTGGATGAAGCTGATTTGATGTTAGATATGGGATTCATTGACGATGTGAAAAAAATAGAACGACTCTGTCCTGACACTAAACAAACACTTTTATTTTCGGCAACAATGCCATTTAAGGTTGAACAATTGGCTAGTACTATTTTAAGAGATCCTGAACGTATTGAAGTAACGCCTACATCTTCCGCAGCAAAAAATGTAAGTCAGGTGCTATATTATGTGCCAAAACAAAATAAAGTAGAGTTGTGTTTACATGTCCTTAGGAATACCATTGAAGGTAATATTCTAATTTTTAGACGCACAAAATTTGGTGTGGACAAGCTTCATGAAACTCTTACAAAAAATGGCTATCCAGCGGAACGATTGCATGGTGACCGTTCTCAAAATGAACGTCAAAATGCACTTGCCGATTTTAAACGTGGGAAAGTAAATATTCTCATTGCAACCGATGTTGCCGCTAGAGGTATTGACATTAACGAATTGGATGCTGTTATCAACTTTGATTTACCAAACGTGCCAGAAACCTACGTACATCGTATTGGTAGAACAGGTCGTGCTGGTGAATTTGGAAGCTCTTACTCTTTCTGTTCTGCAGATGAAAAGCCATATGTAAAAAGTATTCAGCAGTTGATTAATGTTCAAATTCCTATTGAAGAAAATCATCTCTTTCCATTAGATCCAAAAGCAAAACCTATTGTACACAAAAAACAAGGTAGCAAGTATAAAAAAGGGCGTAAAGGGGAAGGTTCAAAAAAGAAAAAGAAGCGTTGGTATTAACTTAGACTTATTGGATTCTTAGATTGAAAATGGCAAAAATTAAAAACCAACTTACCTTCAATATTCTTTACCTAATCCTCAAGTCTTATGTTTAAGATCATTCAAACAAAATTTCAATGAGGTAGTAATTTGGAATATCAAAAGCGGTTCCCCAATCTTCGGGTTTGTGAGTGCTACCTGAAACATCACAATACTTTTTCCAACCGGTTTCTTTATCAACATATGGTAAGAAATAACCCATAATTAATGTTTTAGTATTCAATTCAATAGGCATGGGATCACTGGTTTTCAAAAAATCATGTAATGCGTATTTATCTTCAGAAGTCCTAATATCGTAAAGCCGTGGCGTAGAAAAACGACTAAACATAAAGTTCATTTTAATAGTATTGTTAATCTGTGTTTTGACATAGTATTTAAATTCAAAAACCGAATCGCTAATAGCCGGTGTATAATCAAACTTTACGCTATCCATAATAGTATCTGTTTTGGCGAGACTTCCGTTGGTATATTCTTTTACCAAAAGTCTATAATTTTTGCCTTTTAAATCGTCACCTGTGAATGTGAGTTTGATGGTTTCAACTTCTTGAAATCTGAGTAAACTATGAAGCTCCTTGTTATCTGACCCATATTTAGTTTGCAGTTTGATGTCACTTTTTTGCGCGTTTAGAGTGCCGAAGCAAATGAATGTAACAACTAATACAATTAAATTTTTCATTTTTATTAGTTTTTAGAAGGTTTGAACGTATCGTTGTAATTGTAGATAATACCATGAATAATATCAAAGTTTATGGCTCCGGAATAGTGACCTTCACCTTTAGCTTTCCTCTCCATCATATTATATTTTTCACCTTTACTGGTAGGTTGCATCTCAATGACTAGGTCGTTACCATACATACTTTTGGTGTTATTCCCCATGACTTTCAAACTAAAATCATGGTCTTTTGGATAGAATAAATGAATTTTGGAGTATTCTGAAAACAGATCAAAACGTTTGAAATCTGTATTCCAATTGTAAAAAAAGTATTCGCTATTAAAATCAGTAATCGATACTTTGTCTTGAAGTTCTCCTATTTGAATTTTTGAAAACTCTGAGGTGATTTTTACATTCTGCAAACTACCAATCAGCCCTTTAGAGATGTTGTTAAAATCATAGCTTCCGCCTACGATACTTTCAGCTCTTAAATTGGCGTTTTCAATTTTAAAAATATTGTATTCATTTGTCAGTTGTTTAGCATACAAAAAGCCACGTTTTAAAACTACAGACAATTCATTCGTGCTATCCTCACGGATTGTTATTTGCGCATCTTTACCATTTATTTTGAGTTTCAAATAGGGTGGAATCTTAATCACAAATTGGCTTCGCAAGATTTTCATACTTCCTTTACTAATATTTTTGAGCTTTCCGTTTTCGCCTTTTGTTTTAAAACGATCTCCAAAATACTTAAAAGGCGCATTTATTTTTCCGAAGTTATTATGACGTATTTCCTTGACGATAGAATCTCGTGACTTTCTAACAATACTATCATTTCTATTTTGAAAACCATCAAAATCTAGAATCAAACCATTAGGAGCATCATAAGCAAAAGTCACATCTGATATTTTCGTTACACTATTTGAAATTAAAGTGATATGGTTATCGAATTTAGTGGCCACGACATTGATGCTTTGTAATTTCTCTTCCACTTCTTTTTTTGAATAGCCATCAAATTCTAGGGTATAATCAAAATGGATTTTTCCATCAGTCGAGGTTTCAATCGCTACGGTTGTATTTTCTAAATTAAAAATCGCTGTCGTATTTTTATCTGCAGAAAACGCTTCGGAATACACCGTTTTTTTCTGAGCAAAAATTGATCCTGATGTGATGAGCAACAGCAAGCAAATTTTACATATTAATCGTTTCATACTGTTCGTTTTTTTGATTTAATATTTTAATATGTTCCTGGATATCTTTTAATAACTGAAGTCTCGTTTTAAGATTTTCTACTAAATTTTCAATGACTTGAATATTGTTATTATTGGCTTTAAATTCCTCAGAAATCTCTTGATAATCAGCATCTAAATCATCGAGTTTATTACGATAGCGTTTAATTAATTTTTCGTCATTAGTAACACTAATAAAGTTGTTCCATTCTAAATCTATATTTGCTAAGTATTGCTGCTCTATGATATCAATTTGAGTTTCCATAGGTGTTGCAACAACTTCTTCGGAAATTTTATCTTTAGTTGTAAACATGGCAAAAGTGAAGGCCACGAATAATACCACAATTGCAGCAACTTTAAGCAAATAATTACTATTCAGTTTAGATGTTTTTCTTGGTCGCGATGCCTTGAGTTTGTCATAAAACTCTTGTCTGTGATTGTCTGGCAGTTGCTTTCCAGAAGCGTCATCATCGCTAAATAAATCTCTAATATCTTGCTTCATTATAATATGTTTTTAAAAGGTCGCGAAGTTGCAGGCGACCGCGTCTTAAATGTGTTCTTGATGTTTTTATAGGAATCTCTAATATGCTAGAGATTTCCTCGTGATCGTAACCTTCAATAAGATATAATTTAACTACAACTTGATATTTATTTGGGAGTTTTTCAATGGCATCAAGAATTTGCTGTTTAGTGATTTCCGAATCAAAATTCCAATTATTATCATCATCTTCAATATTCAAATTAGTGATTTCAGATTCAACAAACTCTAGTCGTCTCTTTTTTAATTCGTCTATACTATGATTAACAACAATACGTTTTAACCATGAACCAAATGTGAAATTTTCAGTAAAACCATCAATCTTATGAAACGCTTTAATAAAACTCTCCTGCATGGCATCTTTTGCATCTTCTTTATTTAAATATCTACACGCGACATGATACATCGCTCCACTATACAAGTCATAAATTCGCATCATCGCCTTTTCGTCACCTTTTTTGCAACGTTGTATTAAAATGGAATGCGGTTGAGACATTTAGTTTTGGTTCGTATTAGGATTCGGTTCAATTATAATAACGAAAGAAATCTTCTAGGGTTTCAAAATTCTTGATTTTTTTTGAGAAAAGTAGTTATCTTTAACTCAAAACCGAAACAAATGAGCCAAGATTATAATAATCCTGCTTTTAAGAAACTACTTAAAAAACTTCAAGAAGAGAGCTGGCAGTTAGAACTCCTGATTTCTGGTTTTGCAATCTTTGGACTATTTACCATTTTTGATCCGATTTCTGTGAGTGTACAAGAGGCTAAAAACACACAGCATATTTACACTTTTGTTGTCACGCTTGTGGCACAGATTTCATGTGCTATTCTTATATTTAATTTAGTGCTACATGTTTTACTTCGCGGACTCTGGATTGGTGCGCTAGGCCTGCGCTATGTGTCTGGAGATATTGATTATGAAAAATTAAATTACAGTGAGAAATTCACAACTTATCTCAAAAAGAAAGTAGGTTCTTTTGATAAATACATTGGTACTTTAGAAAACTATTGTAGTATCATTTTCGCTATTTCATTTTTGCTCATTTTCTATGTACTTGCCCTCACCTTCACCATTATTTTTATAGCCTTAATTGCTATTTATGTTCTTGATAGTGACTGGCTACCTGGTTGGATATCAAAAGGCATTGGCATTCCGTTTATGGTTTTTATATGTATCGGAATGTTTATTACATTTATAGATTTTGTAACCCTCGGCTCCTTAAAAAAGAAACAGTGGATCTCTAAAATCTATTTTCCTATTTACTGGTTGTTTGGTTTTATAACGCTATCGTTCTTATATCGACCGTTGGTTTACAATTTTCTAGATCACAAATTTGGACGACGATTGAGTTTTATTTTAGTACCATTCTATCTATTGATATTGCTACTATCCGCTTTCTATTATCAAAGTTCCAACTATATTAATAGTGAGGTGAGCTCTAGTGATATAGTCGCCAATATTGAAAATTATGAAGACCAACTCTCTGGTAGTGAAAAATTCACAGGAGACGTAACGATTCCCTCTAAAGTTATCACAGCGTCTTATTTAAAAGTGTTTTTGCTCTATCAAGAGCGCATTGAAGATCGCATCTTTGCATTTGACTCGACATTAAAACCAAAAGAAGACCTTAGAGGTCTACGAAATGAAATTGGTGGTAGAGATTTTGTGTATGGCTCAAAACGTGATAGTTTGAGACGTATTTATTTAAAAACATTCAACGACATTTACTCTGTTAAAATTGATTCTGTAGAATACGATTCTGATTTTATATTATCTCAAAACTTTAAAAATGAACTCGGGTTTGAAACTTATATTAATTTGGATAGTTTAAGCAAAGGCAAACATTTGCTTAAAATAAATCGTATTCGAATAAGAAAAGGTGACACCACAAACTGGAATATTAGGAATATTCCGTTTTGGTATTTTAAAGATTAAGCTTCAAAGCGCTTATCAAAATGTCGTTTCAATATTGGAATTTGTATACACAACATAATCGCAAATAATGCAACAGCGTATATCGACGTTTGTGAAAATTCTATAGTTGCTAAAGGATTACTCAACTCAATATTAGAAATGCGGTCTAGACCAAAATCAGTCACCCAACTGTTTTGTTCTGCCGAAGTCCCAAAAACCAAATATCCTAAAACACTAACAAAAGCAGCTGCAATAATAAACCAAACGCGTTTAGAAATTAAAGGCACATAAGTAGTCGCCTTAGAAGTATTTACACCATGAATTTGAGCCATCAAGGTTTGTGTAAAATCAAACGACGGACTCTCAACTGATGATTCACCTATCACTTTACGTGAAAGGTTGTCTAAATTTTTATCTGCGTTCTCGTTCATAATGTTCAATTATTTCTGGTTCTAATTGTGACTTCAAAATGCTTGCTAACTTTTTTCGGCATCTAAACAATTTCACTTTTATTGAATTTGAGGTGATACCAACGACTTCAGAAATTTCATCTAAAGATAAGTCATCAAAATAATATAAGGTCAACAAAAAACTATCTTCACTTGGCAAGATGTTAATACAGCGCTGTATGGCTTCTTCTTGCTCTTGAGCTTCAAGTTTATCTAAAGCATTATCTATAGTTAGCACTTGGTGGGCCGTAAACTCATTAATTTCAACATCGTTTAAATGCTTTTTATTTTTCTTTATTCGATCTAAGCAGGTGTTGTAAGCGACTCTATAAATCCATGTCGAAAATTTAGAATCCCCTTTAAACTTATCTAATGACTTATAGGTTTTTATAAACGTGTCTTGTGCAACTTCTTCCGCTTCTTCCCTATTCTTTAACATACGTAAGGCCAGCGTAAATACCAAATCTTTATAACGATCCACCAGTATTGAAAAAGCATTGGTATCGCCTTCAATAATTTGATTGATGAGTATTTGATCTTTGTTGGTGGTCATTTTCTATTAAGACGACCTAATTTATTATATGGTTACAGTTTTTGAAAAACTTTTTTTAAACTTTTTTTTGAAAAACCTGTAACCTAAATTCAAAACCTGTCGTCATAAGCTCAGAACACATAAATTTAATCAATTAAAAACGAAACATTATGGGATCAGAATTAATCATTATACCAATTATATTTGGTGCAATCTTTGGAGTATTTTATTTATACTTTTCAACACGTAATAAAGAACGCTTAGCACTTATTGAAAAAGGGGCAGATGCTAGTATTTTCATGAAAGGCAAACAGTCTACAGCTCCAATATGGAAAGTACTTATCCTAAATTTAGCCCTTTTATTAATGGGCATTGGATTAGGCACATTTTTAGCCTCTTTATTTGACAATTACACAACATTAGATGAAGACGCTATATATCCTGCCACTATATTCTTTATGGCTGGCGTTGGATTATTTGTTGGCTTTAATATGACCAAAAATCTAGATAAAGAATAAATCTTTATAACCAATCAATCACAAAACCGCTGTTAATCGACAGCGGTTTTTTTATTTCCAGAAAGTTAAATCTTAGGTCTAACTCAGGTTAATATGTATATTTATCCATAAAGAACTCAATTCTAAACGTACAGATGAAATTCACTTTATATTACCTACTGATTTTTCTATTGGTCTATTCTGGTCATTCGCAAACTAAAATTATAGATCAAGAAACTAAATATCCTGTGTCCTATGCCACCATATCTTTTGGTGATGGTCAAGGTTTATTTGCAGATGATGATGGTATGTTTGTATTCACCAAAAAACTTTACAAGGATATTGATTCGCTTTTCATTTCTGCTCTAGGGTATAAAGATCTTGCCTTGGCAACCACCAATTTGCCTAAACTTATCGAAATGCAAATAGAACCTAGCGCATTAGATGAAGTTATTATCACCGCTAATGTGGATAGAAAATTCAAGAAAGAAACCATAAAACCTTATCTCGACGACGATTATTATAAATGTTGGCTGCCAACTATTGAAAGTGAAATCGCTATATTTTTTCCTAACGGAAATGATAAACTAAAGAAAATAACTTCTGTTTTATTTCCTATTACTTTAGAATCTAAAGATTGGAAAAAACGGAAGCGTTCTAATGCTGATAAACGAAAATTTTCAACCTTGTTTAAAGTGAAATTTTACAAAAACGATAATGGAACTCCGGGAAATGTGATGACCTACACAAATATTGTGTTTAGAGTTACTGAAAAAAATGGCGATGAATTTGAACTCGATGTTTCAGAGCATGATTTATATATTCCTGATAATGGCTTTTTTGTATCCATACAGGTTTTAGGATATACAGACCAAAACGGAAAACTCCTACCCAATAAAAAATACAAGGAGATAAAATCTAAAAACGGAATGGTAAAAATACCAACCAATTTTAGACCGTTACTTCCTTTTACAGATGAAATTGATTCGCACCACACCTTCATCAAACGTGTTTTTATAAGCGGTAATAACTGGGTGCAGTTTAAACAAGGAAATGGTATCGAGTCTAGTTTACTGCGAACTAATCTTAACAATTATGGTGTTGGTATAAACTACAATGCTTACAAAGATGAATAGTCCTTGGCATTTATATCTCATGGCAGGAATCTACATTTTTGCTGGCATCATGCATTTTGTAAAACCTAAACTATACATGCGTGTGATGCCCAACTACTTACCAAATCATAAGTTACTGGTGTATTTAAGTGGTATTGCCGAAATTGCTTTAGGTATTGGTTTATGTGTTCCGCAGTTAAAAGTGATTTCTATTTACGGAATTATAGCAATGCTCGTTGTATTTCTGCTTGTGCACTTTTATATGCTCTCGAGTGACAAAGCTGCTTCAGGAATTCCAAAATGGATTTTAATATTGCGGATTCCGCTCCAATTTGGATTGATGTATTGGACTTGGGTTTACTTGTAAGTATAATTTCTAAGATTAAAACTGTCGTCCTAACCATTCACGAAACTTATACATTGTAGGCAAAGGGTCACTTAAAACTGTTTTTGTTTCCGTGTTATTCATTAAATATTTTCGTTTAAAAATAAATGATGGATGACTTTTTATTTCTTTCAAAACACCTTTTAGCCGCATATAACTAATGTGATTATAGGCTTGATGCTCTATTATTTCACCTAAAGCTAACTGTATAGATATATCAGGGAAATTTATTCCAGCCACTCTCGAGGCCTCAACACTTCCCCAAAAACGAGCATTTATCTCAATAAGTTTATACTCTTTAGCAATCTCATCATAGCGCAAATCTAAATGAGCTACACCAGACCAATTGAGTTTAGACATGGTATCTATCGCAATTTTTAATACCTCATCACAATCTAAAAAATCGAGACCTAGTTGTGGTGCAAATATAGAGTCACCTTTTAAATTTCCTTTTTGAATAGTATGAGTTAAAACTTTTCCGTTCTGGCATAACACACTACAATCGATATCATAACCTTCAATATATTCTTGAATGAATAACGGTTGTGCTATGTGCTTTGGAAATTGTTCTTTAGATATGATTTTTTCAATACCATCGCCACCTTTTTCACTTAAAGGCTTAATCAGCAAAGGAAAATTAACAACAGACAATACGGCTTCCTTTTCAACTTCAGTCGTTATATGAAACGATTTTGGATGCGGAATACCATGGCTTTTAGCAAAATCACTGAGCTTGTTTTTATTAATTACTGTTTCAAAATTCTTCAATTCTGGTAACAAAATAACTTTAGCACGTTGCGATACTTTGTGCTTATTCTTTATGAGAAATGAAATTTCTGTTTCTGCAACAGGCATGACCACATCAATTGAATTTGCTTCAATTTCATAATTGATACAATCTAACCAAGCTGCTTCAGAGGGTCTTTGATAAAATTTATAGTAGGATGTAAACTTAGAATATTTTGTAGATGTTCTTTTCTTGTTCGATAGAACGAACACTTTATAACCCTCAGTTTGAGATAAACATTGCAGTACAGATAAAGCCCATGTACTGTCACCATCTGGCAGTAAAACATTAAGTTTCAAACTCATGACTGAATTATAAGTAGGTTATGATATACAAACAAATATACTCTTTTTTAAAAATGTATCTGTTGGGCTTGAATTTGGGCTATTTTAAACTCAGCAATCATATCGTCAACAATTCGTGCTGCTGGCTTAATATCATGAATCAAGCCCGCAATTTGACCAATTTCTAACTCGCCATCCTCTAAATCGCCTTCAAACATGCCACGTTTTGCTCGTGCTCGTCCTAGTAAGGTTTTGAGTTCTTCAATAGATGGTCCTGTTTTATAAAGTTCTTGCAAGTCGTTGAAAAACTTATTTTTCACCAATCTAACAGGAGCAAGCTCTTTCAACGTCAATTGTGTATCACCTTCTTTAGTATCAACAACGACCTTTTTAAAAGCCTCATGCGCTGAAGATTCTGCACTTGCAACAAACCGACTTCCAACTTGCACAGCATCTGCTCCTAAAATCATAACAGCAAGCATAATTTGACCTGTTGCTATTCCCCCTGCTGCAATCAAAGGAATTTTCAATTGCTCCTTTACCATTGGAATTAAAGTTAAGGTCGTGGTTTCTTCTCTTCCATTGTGTCCTCCTGCTTCAAAACCTTCAGCTACAACAGCATCAACACCTGCGTCTTGAGCTTTTAAAGCAAATTTCACACTGCTTACCACATGTACCACAGTAATACCGCGTTCTTTAAGCCAAGACGTCCACGTTTTCGGGTTTCCTGCGGAAGTGAAAACAATTTTAACGTCTTCTTCTACAATGATATTCATGATTTCCTCAATGTTAGGATATAACATTGGTACGTTGACACCAAAAGGCTTATCGGTTGCTTTTTTACATTTTTGAATATGGTCACGGAGAACATCTGGATACATCGATCCTGCTCCGATTAAACCCAAAACTCCAGCATTACTCGCTGCAGAAGCCAATTTCCAACCACTATTCCAAATCATTCCTGCTTGAATAATCGGGTATGTGATATTGAAAAGTTTAGTAATTTTATTTGCCATTTATGATTTTATAAGTTTGAATGTTGCTGACGACTCATTAGACTGAATCGACATCATGTAAACACCTGATGACATTGAAGAAATATCCAATTGCTTTGAAGTTTCTGTGATATCCAGTTCTAATACTTTCTTTCCAAGAATATCATAAACTCTAAGTGTCGTAAATTCATTAGCTGACGGAATTTGAATATTTAAAATATCGGAAGCCGGATTAGGATACACTTTAAACTCAAAATACTCTTCTTCTTGTAATGATAGCCCAATATCTAAAGCCAATTGTAAATCTGGTATCCCATAACCGATAAAAAAATCTGGAGTTAAAAATTGAGATGCAGACATCCGAACATAGCTTTTAATCTCCTCATTAGTTGCATCTGGAAAGGCTTGCCATAAAGACGCAATACCTCCAGCCATTATTGGAGAACTAAAAGATGTACCATTATTATTAACGATATTATTTTCATCATCAATAACAAAGGCTGCTACACCTCGCGCTGCAACATCAGGTTTCTGAGTGACTTGAAACGTACTTCCTTGCGAACTAAATCCAGCATAACCACCATCTGCATCAACCGCTGCTATACTCAAAACACCTGTTCCATCTGCTGGTGCGCCAACACCATTTGTTCCTGAGTTTCCAGCTGAAGTCACCACCAGAATTCCTTTTTCATTTGCAATATTTGCACCTCTAGTGATAAAAGTTGTGCTTCCATTTAATTTTTCGTTAGTATGACTATAATTTGGGTTTTGATATGTTTTGTAACCAAGTGAGGTATTGATAATGTGAACACCTAGACTGTCACTTCGCTCAGCAGCTTCAACCCAATAGGCTTCTTCAACAGGAGTTTCGCTTCCTACATCTTCGGTTAGAAATAAATAATAGGAGGCATCTGGCGCTGTTCCTACAAATTGGTCTTGTATAAATCCTGCCATATTACTGAGTACTTTGGTACCGTGATCATTTCCAGTAAACGCATGAACGTTATCATCACGTCTCACAAAATCATAGCCACCTAATAAATCGCCATTGTCACGCAAACGCTGAAATGCACCCATAGTATCCACACTTGGAAAACCAGAATCTAAAACAGCTACGATAATACCTTCACCTGTATAATCTAAGACATGTAATGCATCTGCATTTATCATCTCGACTTGATTTTGTGTAGTTCCGTAGTTAAAAGTGACGTCGTTGTTTTCAACAGAAAATTTATCTACAGTGACGTCTACACGCAACGTATTTAAACTCTCATCTGCAAATTCAACAGCATCAACGAAATCAAAATCAGTAACCAAAGCATTGATATCTTCTTCACTTCCTCTCACATAAACAGCATTTAACCATTTAGATTTTGCAAAAACAGTAATACCTGTTTCTGGCCCTTTAAGTGTAGAAATGTAGGATTCGTTAACCGGAACATCACGTTCATCAATAGCGATGTTATGTAAGTTTTTTCTGTTAATGGCTTGCTGTGTTAAAATAGAAATAGGATTATCTATCGAGGCTTGCACATTTTGTTTTGCGTTAAAATAAACCCAAGCATCTTGTTGAGCTTCAGCACCATATTGAAATAAGACAATACAAATAAGTAGGATTTTTTTCATAGTAGTATAAATTACAATCTTAAAACTTTGTCGTTTTAAAACATGAATACTTAAGATTTCTTTTAGTGCAATTTAAGAAATTACTCCCGAACCTACTAATTCGTCATCTAAGTACCAAGCTACAAATTGTCCTTCAGTAATTGCAGATTGCGGATTTTCAAACTCTACAAAAAGTCCGTTATCAACTTTATAAAGTGTGGCATTTTCTAAAACTTGCCTGTAACGAATTCTCGCTTTCACTTGCATCGTTTGGTCACTATCTAACGTTAAATCCTCACGAATCCAATGCAGCTCGTCATTGGTAACAAAAAGAGCGGTTTTAAATAATCCAGGATGCTGTTTGCCTTGACCTGTGTAAATGACATTCTCATCAACATCAGTATCAATAACAAATAAAGGTTCTACAGTACCACCAACAGCAAGTCCTTTTCGCTGTCCTTTAGTAAAATAGTGAGCACCTTGGTGTTTGCCTACAATTTTTCCTTCGGAAATATTATAATCAATTTTTTGAGTTAAATATTCAAGTTCTGCTTTTTTAGAATCAAATTCCGGAATGACAGCTGTATAGGCTACTTTTTCCTTTGGAATTTCAACTATAACACCTTCTTTAGGTTTCAATTTCTGCTGAAGAAACTCTGGCAGTCTCACTTTTCCTATAAAACAAAGTCCTTGAGAATCTTTTTTATCTGCAGTTACCAAATCAAGTTTAGTAGCGATGTCTCTAACTTGAGGTTTTGTCAATTCACCAATTGGAAACAAGGCTTTTGAAAGTTGTTCTTGTGATAATTGACATAAAAAATACGATTGGTCTTTATTAGTATCAGCACCAGCTAGTAAATGATAAATCTCTTTTGGCGTACCATCTTGATCAATCACTGAAGTAGATTTTCTACAGTAATGACCTGTAGCAACATAATCTGCACCAAGTTCTAATGCGATTTTCATAAAGACATCAAACTTTATTTCTCTGTTGCAAAGCACATCAGGATTTGGAGTTCTTCCTCTTTGGTACTCATCAAACATATAGTCAACAATACGTTCTTTATATTGTTCGCTTAAATCTACGGTTTGAAATGGAATACCCAATTTGTCTGCGACGAGCATGGCATCATTGCTATCATCAAGCCAAGGGCACTCATCAGATATCGTCACAGAATCATCGTGCCAGTTTTTCATAAACAAGCCAATTACTTCATAACCTTGCTCCTGCAATAAATAGGCAGCAACACTAGAATCTACACCTCCCGAAAGTCCGACGATTACTCTTTTCATTCTGCAAAATTAAGAAATAAAAATAGCAACAGATGATGTGTTGCTATTATAATTACCTATTATCTGTATTAGTGTTAACTATTGCTTTTTAGGATTCTTACTCCGTTTAGTATGATCTTTTGAAGACTCTAGTTTTCCATTTTTGTAATAGTTCCAGACACCGTGTTTTACTCCATTTCTATATGTCCCTTCGGCTTGAAGGTTTCCGTCAGCATTATAATATTTGGAGACACCATTAAGCTCATCGTTTTTATATTGGAAATCTTTTAAAATAGTTCCGTTTTTTGCATACCATATTGAGGACCCCTCAAGCTTTCCGTTTAGATAGTTTGATTTTTCGGCCGTTGTTCCGCTGGGATAAAACACTAATTTTTCACCTTCTAATTTCCCATCGTCGTTATATTGTTCGGTAGACATCACAGATTTACTTTTATTATGGTAGTAAACCCACTTTCCTATATACAGCTTCCCATCCATTTGACCTTCACTAATAAGTTTTCCTTTTGAGGATAAGAATTTAACTACGGCTTTGTTATTCAATTCATTAAATTCTTTAGTAGCACTCAACACACTCTTTCCTCGGCTCAATGTGTAAAATTTAAAAACACCAACCTCTTTTCCGTGATTGAACTGGCCTTCATAGCGCAATTGTTTTGTCTTATCGAAATTTTTTCTCCATATTCCATGGTGTTTTCCATCGTCATCAAATTGATTTATAGCACTTTGTGCAAAAGCGCTTATGGAAACAATTGTTAAAATAAATATAAAAAAATAGGGCTTCATGTAGTTTTGTTTAATCATTTCGTAGTTTTGCTCTACAGACTAATTTATTTATTAATAATATTGAACAAAACAAAACTCAAAAAAATGAAAATTATTTCAAAAACCTTAAGATTATTACCATTATTTTTATTCGTCTTCGCTTTTCAAGCATGTAGCGATGATGATGACAATGGAACTCCTGCTCCAACTCAATCGAATATGTTGGAAGTTATTCAAAATGATCCTGAATTAGCTACTTTATTAGCTGCACTTGATGCAACAGGATTATCTGGCGCTGTTGAAACATCTCCAGACATTACAGTACTTGCACCAACTAATGCTGCATTTGCAACTTTTTTAAATGGTGCAGATTTAGCAGATCTTGATTTAGACGAAGTAGCGGCTATTTTATTAAACCATGTTCTAGTAGGTGATTTTCAAGCTGCAGACCTTACAAGCTTAGGTTCAGGATATGCGTCTAGTTCATCTCCAAATGA
>Ga0316189_10000581_pt1 | contig 36602 bp, 28 predicted proteins | sample LowCovwburrow_MG_FD_204930 | JGI IMG/M metagenome (GOLD analysis project Ga0316189, IMG submission 204930) | Coastal sediment microbial communities from Maine, United States - Lowes Cove worm burrow | ecosystem: Environmental > Aquatic > Marine > Coastal > Sediment | place: USA: Maine...
TATTTGTATTCAAAATAATCTTGTTGAAATTGACTATTAAGATACTGAAAATCAATAACTTAAACAAGTTTAAGACGTTGTTTTTCAACTAATTAGACTTGTTTTTTTAACTCTTGATTGGCATTAAGAATTTAATTGTTGTTGGTTTTGTAAATTTAGCATTTTAAATGGATATGAATTTAATTATAGATGTTGGTAATACCTATGTGAAACTTGCTGTTTTTAAGGGTGATAAAATGAAAAGGAAAGATGTTATTAAACTACAGCTCCTTTTAAAACATATTAATTTATTAAAGGAGGAATATAAATCTATAAATAAAGTAATTATATCATCGGTAGGAGAATTGAAAGATAAAGACGTTAGCTATATAGACAAGCAATTTGATTTAATACTCTTAAATTCAAAAACTAAACTACCTTTTAAAAATTTATATAAAACGCCAAAAACCTTGGGTATAGATAGAATAGCTTTGGTGAGTGCATCCGTAAATCTGTTTCCAGAAAAGAGCGCTTTAATTATTGATGCAGGTACTTGCATTACTTATGATTTTGTTACAACGAAGAATGAATATTTAGGAGGTGCAATCTCTCCTGGAATTCGTATGCGCTACAAATCATTGAATAATTTAACAGCAAATTTACCGTTATTAGAAACGGAAATTCCAAATTCTATTATAGGAAATTCAACAAATAATTCAATACACTCTGGGGTGGTAAATGGTGTTTTAACAGAAATTAAAGGTGTGATTCAACAATATGAACAAAAATATTCAGATTTAACAGTTATTTTAACAGGTGGAGATGCTAATTTCTTGTCAAAACAATTAAAAAGTAGCATATTTGCCAATTCTAATTTTCTTTTACAGGGACTGAACTATATTTTACAAATTAATTCAAACTAATGATAAAAAAACTTGTTATAGTTTTTATTGCATTTATTGCAATTCAGAGTTACGCACAACAAGGAACAGCTTCTCCATATTCATTTTATGGTATTGGTAGCCTTAAATTTAAGGGAACCGTTGAGAATAGAAGTATGGGAGGGTTGAGTATTTATACCGATAGTATTCATGTTAATTTACGTAATCCAGCTTCGTATGCTGGCGAAAATTTAGCCATTTGGGGAAATGAAACTAGACCAGTTAAGTTTAGTGTTGGAGGAAGTTATTCTAGTATAAATTTAAAAAGCAACACAAGTAGTGATAAAGCTACAGCCACTACATTCGATTATTTAGCCTTATCTGTTCCTATAGGTAAATTTGGTTTAGGCTTTGGTTTAATGCCATATACATCTGTTGGGTATAAGTTAGAATCTCTTGACGAATCTGGAAATCTTGTGAATAAGTTTAGAGGTGAAGGTGGTGTTAATAAAGCGTATTTAGGGCTTGGTTATATGCTAGCAAAAGGTTTAAGTATTGGTATTGATGCACAGTATAACTTTGGAAATATTCAAAATACTACAATTGAATTTCAATATGATGAAGATGGTATACCTATCCAATATAAATCTCGCGAATCTAACAGATCCGATTTAAGTGGTTTAAATTTTAATTTAGGACTACATTATAAGAAAATTATATACAGAAATATAGAGTTTACTTCTGGTATTACATTTACCCCTAAAAGTAGCTTAACATCCAAAAACGAGCGTTTGTTTTCTACAATAACTATTAATCCAACTACAGAACAAGAATTTGCAATTAATACTATTGAGCAAGACTTAGAAGCCATTGGGTTACAAGAAACAGATTTAATTTTACCATCTAAATTCTCATTTGGAGCAGGTTTTGGAGTACCAAGAAAATGGTTTATTGGTACTGAATACACAACACAAAAAACAAGTAATTTTTCTAATCCATTATATAGTACGAGTACGACAAAATTTGAAAACGCATCAACTATTTCTTTGGGGGGCTTCTATATTCCTAATTATAACGCTCTTAATGGATATTTTAAACGCGTTGTGTATAGAGCAGGTATTCGATCAGAGAAAACAGGATTAAATATAAAAAACGAATCCATAAAAGAGTTTGGCATATCTTTTGGAGTAGGATTACCAGTTGGAGACGTTAGAATGTTTTCTAATGCCAATTTAGGTTTCGAAATAGGTAAGCGCGGAACCACAAACAGTAGCTTAATTCAAGAGAATTTTGTTAATTTCCAATTAAGCTTATCTTTGAACGACAGATGGTTCAATAAAAGAAAATATGACTAACAAGCATTAATTTATTATTATGAAAACAAAAATTACATTATTATTTACATTATTATTTTTAGGGTTAAGCATAGGTTTTGCGCAACAAAATGAAGAGGATATGGCAACCTTGTCTATCATGACAGAGTATGCTAAAGCAAAAAATTACGAGGCAGCTTATAAGCCATTTATGGAATTACGAGCCAGAAACCCTAAATTTAATAGAGCTATTTATGTATATGGAGAGAAAATTTTAAATCATAAAATTAAGAAATCTACAGGAGCAGAAAAAGTAGCTTTTGTAAACGACCTTATAAAACTATGGGACGGAAGAGGAACGCATTTTGCAAGTAAAACCCCTAAAGGAGAATACGCTGCAAAAGCTTGTCAATTAATGTATGATCATAAAGATATATTAAATAAAACAGATGCAGATCTTTATGAATGTTTCGACGCGGCTTATAAATTAGATAAAGCAACGTTTAAAAACCCAAAAAGCTTATATACTTATTTTTCTTTAATGGTCGATTTGTATGATGCTGGAAAAAAACCTGCTAAAGATTTATTTAATAAATATGACGATGTTGCTGAAAAACTTGAAGATGAAATAAAAGAATATTCAATAAAACTAAATAAATTAGTTGAAAAAGAAGATGCAGGAGCTCCTTTGTTAGGAAATGAAAAAGGGCGTAAAAAATCGTATTCTAGTTATTTGACTGCTTACGATAAAGTTGCCGAAAGTATTGATAGTAAATTAGGTAAAAGAGCTAATTGTGAAAACTTAATTCCGCTTTACACTAAAGATTTTGAGGAAAATAAAAATGATGCGGTTTGGTTAAAACGTGCAGTAAGTAGAATGTTTTATAAAGACTGTACAGACGATCCTTTATATGAAAAGTTAGTAAAAGCTTATGATGGGTTATCTCCATCTGCAGATACTAAGGTTTTTGTTGCTGGTATTTTAATAAAAAAAGGAAAAACATCAGAAGCTGAAAGTTACTTTAAAGAAGCTTATGGTTTAGAAGAAGATACTTTCAAAAAATCTAAATTAGCATACAGAATAGGTACAATTCTTAAAAAGAAAGGCAGATACGGACAAGCAAGAGGGTATTTAAGAAATGCTTTAAAGCTTAACCCATCTAATGGTCGTCCACATTTAGCTATTGCAGCTATGTATGCATCAAGTGCCAATAGTTGTGGCGATACAACCTTTAATAAAAGAGCAGTATACTGGTTAGCTGCCGACGAAGCTAGAAAAGCAGCTCGTGTAGATCCAACATTAAAAAGGTCTGCTGCACAGTCTGCTGCAAGTTATTCAGCTAAAGCACCATCTAAAGCAGATATCTTTAATTGTGCTTGTTCTGGACAAATTATTAAAATAGGTTGCTGGATAGGGGCTTCTGTTACAGTGCCAAAAGTTTAAATGAAAACAATATATAAATATTATATACTAAACATAGTCACAGCAATTGCTGTGACTATGTTTTTTTTATACGATGGTATTTATTATGTTAAAAAAGATATATATAATTCGCTTGGAAGGATTCTTTTCTTTGGGCTTATTCTAGTAATACTCATTTCATGTAAAGACAACTTTAAAGACGTTCAGAAAATAGGTGTATCTGAAAATGAACCCATTGGTGTTGCCGAAAACATTAATTCAATACATACAGATTCTGGTAAGGTTAAAGCTATTCTTTTAAGTCCTAAAATGTTAAATTATCAAAACAGAGATTTCCCTTTTTACGAGTTTCCTGACGGTATTACATTAGATTTATTTGATAACCAAAACAAAAAGAATGTTATTGTAGCAGATTATGCTATTAGTTATAGTGAAACAAACCTTATAGATTTACAAGGTAATGTAAAAATAACCACAAGCACAAACGACACTTTGTTTGCCGAACAATTATTTTATGACCAGAAAAAAGAATGGGTATTTACCAATAAACCTGTCAAGTTTAAACAAGGTTTAGATGTTATTTATGGAAATGGTTTTGATTCTGATACAAAATTCACGAATGCCGAGGTACTTGAGGGGACAGGTATTGTTACCCTTGACGAATAACTATAATTCTTCAAACTTAGCTTCTCTATTTTAATTATCTTTGTAGCAGTTTAATTTATAATCAAAAATGAAACATCCATAACTAAATCTTGATACACAAGGGAGTGATTAAATGGATGTTACATGTGACCAATAAAAAACAATAGACCTAAACACATGAAATACTCTAAGTTTTTTCAATATGCATACATCGTATTTGCTATATTATTTATATACGACGCCATTTCAAGGTATACGAGTAACGGCGAAGTTTATTACCCTTCAATCCTATTAGGAGCACTAGCTATTTTTATGTTCTTCTTTAGAAAAAAGTTTAATAAAAAATTTGAAAACAGAAATAATTCAAACTAAATGAGCATTTATGTTATCATCATAATTGTTTCATTACTTCTTTCAGCTTTTTTTTCAGGTATGGAGATTGCTTATGTATCTTCAAATAAAATCCATATAGAAATTGAAAAAAAGCAAGAAGGCATATTGGCTAAAATTTTAACGAGGCTTACCGCAAAACCATCAAAATTTATTACAACCATGTTAATTGGTAACAATATAGCATTGGTAATATATGGGTTTTTTATGGGCGATTTGCTGGTTAATTGGTTTCAGTCTATGCTGCCAACAGCATCAGTTATTGCAAATTATTTATTAAACGATTTAAGTTTATTATCGCAAACCGTTATTTCAACATTTGTTATTTTAATTACTGCAGAGTTTTTGCCAAAAGTATTCTTTCAAATTTATTCTAATACACTCATAAAAATTTTGGCAGTACCAGCCTATATCTTTTATACGCTATTTACTTTTATATCAGATTTTATTATTTGGATTTCAGATTTTATACTCAAATATTTTTTTAAGACCGAAGGCGACCAAATTCAACTAGCTTTTACAAAAGTAGAATTGGGTAATTATATTAGTGAGCAAATGGAATCTGTTGAAGAGCATGACGAAGTCGATACCGAGATTCAAATATTTCAAAATGCTTTAGAGTTTTCCGAGGTTAAAGCACGTGAAGTTATGGTGCCTAGAACCGAAATTATTGCAGTAGAAATTAACGAATCTATAAAAACCCTTAATGCCCTTTTTACCGAAACAGGTTGCACCAAAATTTTAGTATATAAAGAAACAGTCGATGATATTTTAGGTTACGTGCATTCGTTCGAGTTATTTAAAAAACCAAAAAATATAAAATCTGCAATGCTGCCTCTAGAGTATATTCCAGAAACGGTACTTATTAAAGATGTGCTAAATGTACTTATAAAAAAGCGTAAAAGTATAGCGGTTGTTTTAGATGAATATGGCGGGACGTCGGGTATTATGACTGTTGAAGATATTGTTGAAGAACTTTTTGGCGAGATTGAAGACGAACACGATACCGTAGTTTTAATTGAAGAAAAAGTTGATGATAATACATTTACTTTTTCGGCACGATTAGAGGTCGATTATTTAAACGAAACCTACAAATTAAATCTTTCTGAAAACGAAAATTACGAAACTTTAGGCGGGTTAATTGTTAACCAAACAGAACAAATCCCAGCACAAGACGACATTGTTATTATTGATGGATTTCAGTTTACCATTTTAGAAGTGTCAAACACCAAAATCAATTTAGTTGAGCTTAAGCTTTTAGAAGAAGATTGATACAGTACTAAGTACTCAGTATTCAGTTGGCAGTCTTCAGTCACCGGTCTTCGGTCTTCAGTCATTAGTCATTAGTAAACAAAACCCAAATAACGCTTTTATTATTAAATAGAAAATGGTATTTTCGCGCACTGTATTTTATCAAAAATTGATTTAATACGATAACAATTAATAAGCATAGTCCCAAATTAAGGATTTTTTAAATTTTAATAACAAATGGCAGTTTTAAATAAGATTAGACAACGTTCACTATTTTTAATATTAATTATAGCACTAGCGTTATTCTCTTTCGTATTAGCAGATTTATTTAAAAATAGCGATGCACTAACAGCAAAATCGCAAAATATTGTTGCTACTATTAATGGTAAAGATATTACGCGCGAAGACTTTTTGAAAAAAGTAGAAATAGCGCAAAAACGTGCAGGCGCATCAGCAACCAACACACAAGTAATGAATAGTGTTTGGGAGCAAGAAGTTAGGCAAGCTGTAATGGAAACGCAATATGAAGCTTTAGGGATTTCTATTGAAAAAGACCAGATGAGAGATTTGCTTAAAACAGCAATGGCTACTAACCCAGAGTTTTTAAATGAAGCAGGTTTGTTTGATGAGAATAAGTTAAATGAGTTTATTGCAAACCTTAAAGAATTATCACCACAACCAGGGTTTCTTGGTGGGCAACCATTAACCTTTGCCGATTGGGTAAATTACGAAAAGCAATTAGCCAATAACGCCTTGAATCAAAACTATTTTAATTTAGTTAAAGCAGGTTTAACAGGTACGCTTGCCGAAGGTGAATTAGAGCATAAACTGCAAGGCAATAAAGTAGATATTAAGTTTGTACAAGTACCTTATACTTCTATTGCAGATAGTACGGTTGCTGTTTCAAAATCTGATATTTCGGCATATATTAATAAAAACAAAAAGCAGTTTGAAGTTGAAGCGTCAAGAGATATTAAATACGTAGAGTTTAAAGAAGAGCCAACTGTTGAAGATGAAAATGAAATAAAAGGTAAATTAATTAACCTTGTAAGTGGAAAAGAAGATAACCCAACAACACCAGATGTAAAAGAAACAGTTATTGGTTTTTCTAAAACTACGGATGATGAAGAATTTGTTAATTCGAATTCCGATATTAAATTCGATAAACGCTTTGTTTTTAAATCGTCGTTACCAACAACCGTTGCAGATAGTATTTTTAATCTTAATGAAGGTGAAATTTACGGACCATATAAAGACAACGGTTATTTTAAAGTCTCAAAAGTAGTAGCAGTAAAACAAATACCAGACTCAGCAAAAGTACGTCACATATTAATTCCGTTTTTAGGAGCTCAATCTGCTAAGCCAGATGTTGTACAAACAGAAAAGCAAGCCAAAGCAACTGCCGATAGTCTTTTAAATATTCTTAAAACGAACAAATCGAAATTTGGTGAGTTTGTAAAAGAATTTTCATCAGATCAAGGAAGTGTTGAAAAAGAAGGGCGATACGATTGGCATCCATATAACACGATGGTTCCAGAATTTAACGATTTTGAATTTGAAGGTAAAGTTGGTGATTTAGGTGTTGTAAAAACAGTTTTTGGATTTCATATTATTGAAGTTGAAGGTCAGAAAAACAAAAAGAAAGCCATTCAAGTTGGAACTATAGCTCGTAAAATTGAATCCTCTGAAACGACTATATCTAAAGTGTTTAGAGATGCTTCAAACTTCGAAATAAAAGCAGGAGAAAATGATTTTCAAGAAATCGCAACCGAAAATAAGTTTACAGTAAGGCCAGTAAATGGTATTAAAGCCTTAGACGAAAATATTCCAGGTGTTGGTAATCAAAGACAAATTGTGCGTTGGGCTTTTGAAGCAGAAGCAGAAGTAGGCGATATTAAACGTTTTAATGTACCTAATGGTTATGTTATTGCTCAATTAGTAGCAAAACATAAGGAAGGACTTAAAAGTGTTGAAGATGCATCATCAATTGCAATACCAGCGATACGTAAAGAAAAAAAGGCTAAAATTATTAGAGATAGAGTTACTGTAACAACTTTAGAAGATTTAGCAGCTGCAGAAAACACTACAGTAAAAACAGCTTTGGCGGTTACAATGAAAACACCAACACTTTCAGGTGCTGGTAGCGAACCTATTGTTGTTGGAGCTGCTTTTGGTTTAGACGAAGGCGAAACCTCTAAATTAATCGATGGTGTAAAAGGTGTTTACATGATTCAGGTAACTAAAGTTACTCCAGCGGTAGAGCTAGATAATTACCAAGCGTTTGCAAATCAAGTAGAAACTAAAAAAGTAAGTGTTGTAACTGCAAAGTTATATAATGCTTTAAAAGAAGCTTCTGATATTGAAGATAATAGAGCTAGAACTCAAATTCAATAAAATAATACAATACTAAAGAACAAAATGAGCCTCGTTTATCGAGGCTTTTTTGTACTTTAAATTGGTGTCATCTCTTGATACGGTATAACAGTTTCAAAACCTTTCTTTTTAAAATAATCTATCGGACTATCTTTTGTAGCCACTAAAATAAAATCGCCACCCCAAGCACCAAGACTTTTTATACCACCATTAAAATCATTAAATAAACGTTCTTTTACAGGTTTTAGATGTATGATTTTTGAAATGATATTTTCATGTTTTTCGATAAGTAAAATAAAAGCATCAAGGGTTTTACAAGAGATTATCTGTTCAGTAATGCTATTTATTGCAGAAATGGATTCTGATAAATCTGAAGTATTATTTCTATACTGAGCAATCCCGTCGCGACTATTTTGCTTTTGATTTAAATAAACAAAATATAAATGATTTTTAAATGGAGGATTAAAATTTACTTCTTCAATGTTTTTGTCATTTCGAACTTGAGAAATCTCATTAACATTATTCAACAGTTTATAAGTAATTGGGGTATTATGCTGCGCACAGGCAATATCGTAACCACTACCGCCAAAAGTATGTTCTAAAAGTTTGTAAGCATCAACATGTGCCCATTGCGCTATATTATTTATTAAGGTTGACGATGTACCCAACCCCCAATCTCTTGGGAAATCTAATTTGGTTGTTACTTTAAAACTATTTTGAATATTCAAAAAATCAGGATTAAGTTTTTTTGTAGCATTTAGAATTTGAATTAACCTATTAGATATGTCGTCATGCTGCCCCGAAAGCTTTCGGGATTGTTTCAGCATCTTATTATTAATAATTTCAAAAGTATTTTCAAACCAAACGCTTCCTTTTTCATCTAAACTCCTCCAAATTAGTTTGGATTCCTTTATGGGTTCAACTTCTAAAGATTGACCATATTTAGTTGGAATAGCTAGCGATAATGCCCCGTCAAGGACAAGGTATTCTCCAGTTAATAATAATTTTCCGTTAGAATTAAATATTATATTATTTAAGTTTTTAGTCATAGTGTCTGAGGCTTTCGTGGTGTCTGAGGTTCTCGAAGACACCTTGTCTCTATAGGCAAAAGATAAATAAGGTAATTTTTCAAAATGATGTTCTATTAAAGCCTCTTTCTTTTTTCTACTCCAACCTTGAATTTGTTTTTTCCTATTGAATGCTTCATCTATTCTTGTAAACTCTTGAACATATACTAATTTTACAGGGAGTCTTTTTTTTGTATGATTTGCACCTAACCCATTTTGGTGTTGTTTAATTCTTAGTTCTAAATAAACAGTGCTACCCGTATAATAGCTTCCATCACTACATTCTAATATGTAAACGTATCCTTTTGGCATTTTAGTTTGTTATGCCTTCAAGAGCCTCAGGCATCATTACGTAACTTTTCAATAGCCTCAACAACAGCACTATGTGTTACAGGGTTGGTTTTAAAGTGTTCAGTAAGTAAAATCTTTTCGTTATTACTAGCTTCAAATTGATTGAGAATATTCATTAAATGCATTTTCATATGCCCCTGCTGAATCCCCGTTGTGGTTAACGAACGCAATGCAGCAAAATTTTGTGCTAAACCAGCAACCGCAACAATTTGCATTAATTCTTTAGCCGATGGTTTGTGCAATAATTCCAAAGCCAATTTTACTAAAGGATGTAATCCTGTAAGTCCACCAACAGTCCCCAAAGCTAAAGGGATTTCCATCCAAAAAGTAAAAATATCATCTTCAATTTTGGCATGCGTTAAACTGCTATATTTTCCATTTCTGGAAGCATAGGCGTGCACACCAGCTTCAACAGCTCTAAAATCATTTCCTGTTGCTAAAACCACAGCATCAATCCCGTTCATAATACCTTTGTTGTGAGTTACTGCACGGTAAGGTTCAATTTCTGCAATTTTAACCGCTTGAACAAATTTAGCTGCAAAATTTTCAGCTGATATCGAATCACTTTCATTCAAATCTTCAACTTTACAACTTACTTCTGCGCGCACTAAACAATCTGGAACATAATTAGATAAAATACTCATTACGATTTGAATTTGCTTTCCCTCTTCAGAAAAATCATCAAATAGTAAAGCTTCACTTTTAAAGGTTTTTGAAAATTGCTCTAAGCATGAATTTATAAAATTAGCACCCATGGCATCTAAAGTTTCAAAAGAAGCATGCAATTGGTAATAGCCATTTATATCGTTTGTTTTATCGCGTAATTCTATATCAATAATGCCACCACCACGAGTTTCCATGTTTTTGGTAATGGGTTTAGCGTCTTCAATAAGCTTTGGTTTTACATCATTAAAAAAGCGTAGTAATTTGTTAAAGTTACCATGATATATAAAATGGACTTGCCCAATTTTAGTAGTCGAAATAACCGTTGTTTTAAAACCACCTCGGTCTAACCAGAATTTTGCAGCTTTACTTGCCGCAGCAACAACAGAGCTTTCTTCAATAGCCATTGGGATGGTATAAAGTTTGTTGTTAATTAAAAAATTTGGTGCTACGCCAAGCGGTAAATAATAATTGGTTATCGTGTTTTCAATAAACTCATCATGAAGCTGTTGTAGTTTCTCATTATTGCTCCAATATTGTTTTAAAATGCGTTTAGCTTCTTCTGTATTCGAAAAATAGGTGTTTACAATCCAATCAATTTTTTTAGATTTTGAAAGCTTAGAAAATCCAGAAATTGTTTTGCTCATTATTAACTATTTTATAGCGCAAATATACCATTCTTGCTATGAAAACGGAAGGTTTAGCTGTTACATTCATTTATTTAACTGTTAATAGTGTCGGTTTTTTGCATAATTTTTAGTAAACTTGACATCATTTTGTTAAAAAAAGAATATTATATGCGATTCCTAAGATTACCCTTGTTTATTTGTCTTTTTATCACTATAACTTTATCGGCTCAAACTAAGCAAATTACACTTGAAGAAATTTGGGGGGGTGCGTTTAGAACCGAGCATATGGATGTACTGCATTCTATGAAAAACGGACAACAATATTCAGTGTTGAATTTTGATAGAAATTCGAAGTCGACTTCAATTGATATTTACGATTACAAGACACTAAAAAAGATAGAAACATTAGTGAGCTCTTCAGATATTAGCGAGCTTAAGTATTTTACTGATTACACTTTTAGTAAAGATGAAAGCAAAATTGTTTTAGCAACTAACCAAGAATCAATTTACCGGAGGTCTAAATTAGGGAATTATTATGTATATGATACTAAATATAAATCGATAAGCTTAATTTCTGAAAACAAAATTCAAGAACCAACATTTTCTCCTGACGGAACTAAGGTTGCATATGGATTTGAAAACAATTTATATATTAAAAATTTAACTACAGGTGCTACAACGCAAATTACTTTAGATGGAGAAAAAAATAAAATTATTAATGGTATAACAGATTGGGTTTACGAAGAAGAATTTGCTTTTGTACGTGCTTTTGAGTGGAACGCAGCAAGTAATAAAATAGCCTTTATTAGATTTGATGAAACTGATGTTCCAGAATTTTCTATGGATGTTTATGGCACATCACTATATCAAACACAACAAGTTTTTAAATACCCAAAAGCAGGCGAAAAAAATGCTATAGTGTCATTGCATGTATATAATGTAGTATCTAATGAAACTACAGAAGTAGAGCTTGGGCCGCATTTAGATTATATTCCAAGAATAAAATGGACAAATGATGCAGATGTATTAAGTGCACAAATACTAAATAGGCATCAAAATAATTTAGACTTAGTATTTTATAATGCTAAAACAAAAAAAACAAAAGTAGTTTTAAAAGAAACAGATAAAGCCTATATTGATATTACCGATAATTTAACATTTTTAAAAGATAATAGCTTTATTTGGACAAGTGAAAAAGACGGCTATAATCATATTTATCACTATTCAAATAAAGGAGAATTAATTAATCAAATAACAAAAGGAAATTGGGAAGTAACCAATTATTATGGATATGATGATAAAACTAATAGAATTTTTTATCAATCTGTAGAAAATAGCTCCATAAATCGCGATGTGTATTCCATTAAATTAAATGGTCGTGACAAAAAAAGACTTACAAAAAGTGTAGGCACTAACGCAGCTTCATTTAGTACAGATTTTTCATATTTTATCAATACGTTTTCTAGTGCAACAATACCACCAGAATATACCTTAAACAGTGCGACTTCAGGAAATCTTATAAAAAGTATTAAAGATAATGATGTATTGTCAAAAAACCTGTCCGATTATAAAACATCAAAAAAAGAGTTTAGTACCATCCGTGTAAATGGAAATGATTTGAATATGTGGATGATTAAACCTGCAGATTTTGATGCTTCAAAACAATATCCATTATTAATGTATCAATATTCAGGACCTGGATCTCAACAAGTAGCTAATAAGTGGAATAGTGCAAACGATTATTGGTATCAACATTTGGCACAGCAAGGTTATATTGTGGCTTGCGTTGATGGACGTGGTACTGGATTTAAAGGAGCTGCATTTAAAAAAGTTACGCAAAACCAATTAGGTAAATACGAAGTTGAAGATCAAATTCAAGCCGCAAAACAACTAGGAGAGCTCCAGTATATTGATGCCGGTAGAATAGGAATTTGGGGCTGGAGTTATGGTGGTTTTATGAGTAGTAATGCCTTGTTTAAAGGGAACGATGTGTTTAAAATGGCAATTGCTGTAGCGCCAGTTAGTAGCTGGCGTTTTTATGATACTATTTATACAGAAAGATATATGACTACACCGCAAGAAAACGCGAGTGGTTATGATGATAATTCGCCAATAAATCATGTCGATAAACTTAAGGGAGACTATTTGTTAATTCACGGGTCTGCTGATGATAATGTGCATTTACAAAATACCATGCGATTGGTTGAGGCTTTAATTCAAGCAGATAAACAATTTGATTGGGGTGTTTACCCAGACGATAATCATGGTATTTACGGTGGAAATACAAGATTACACCTCTACAAAAAAATGACTACTTTTATAAATGCTAAACTTGGAGATAAGCGAGAAAAAGCAAAAGAAAGTGAAGCAAAAAAAGTAGAAATTAAAGGATAATAAACTAATTACTAACTAATAATAAATTTATGGCAGCTACGGCATTAAAACCACATCAAAAAGAACTTTTTGGACAACCAATAGGATTGTATATTTTATTTTTAACTGAAATGTGGGAACGTTTTTCATATTATGGAATGCGAGCATTATTAGTACTATATATGACAACTCAAACTATTGGAGATGATAGAGGTGCAGGTTTAGGCTGGACAAATCAAGAAGCATTAGCTCTTTATGGGTGGTATACTATGTTAGTATATGTTATGTCTATACCCGGAGGTATGATTGCCGATAAATTGATTGGACAAAAAAGAGCTGTTTTATTAGGAGCAATTGTTCTGTGTATAGGACACGGCGTACTAGTACTTACAGATATATGGGCATTTTATACAGGTTTAGGTTTAGTTATTTTAGGCGTTGGTTTGCTGAAACCAAATATTTCAACAATGGTTGGTGGACTTTATAAAGAAGGAGATATTAGACGAGATAAAGGATTTAGTATATTTTATATAGGTATTAATTTAGGTTCATTGCTAGCAACCATGATTGTCGGTGGTGTTGTTGCGAAATGGGGATGGCATGCTGGTTTTGGACTTGCTGGAATAGTCATGGTTTTAGGCTTAATAAATTATGTTGCTGGTCAAAAATACCTAAAAGAAGTTGGCAACTTTGTTCCAAGCAAAAATGATGTTAATGAAGTGTCTTACGGAAAGTTATATTCAAAATTATTTAGCTCTCCTAGACAATTACTGTTTACTGGTGTTTTATTGGCGGTTTCACTTGTTGGCTGGTATTATATGGACTGGGGTTATGGGTTGTTGTTTGTGTTTTTAACGGCAATTGCATCACTCTTAATGATGATTTATAAAGAGTTGAATACACAGGTTTTTAAAGACCGTTTCTTAGTGCTTTTGTTATCATTTATTATGGTTATTATATTTTGGGGTGCTTTTGAACAAGCTGGAGGTTTAATGAACCTTTATACTGAAACTAACACGAATAGAATGTTACTTGGTTGGGAAATTCCAACAGTAATGTTTCAAAGTTTGAATGCTGGATTTATAATCATTTTTGCTACAATAGTAGCAAGTGTTTGGGCTAAACGTAAGCTTAAAGGAAAAGAAGCATCTTCTCTTTTTAAAATGGCATTAGGGATTATTATCATGGGCTTTGGTTTTTTGTTTATGGTATTTGCAGCTATGGAATTTGAAAAATCAGGAACTTCTAGTATGATATGGTTAGTATTAGCCTATCTATTTCACACCATAGGAGAGCTTTGTATATCTCCAGTAGCGCTATCTTTTATTACAAAATTAGCTCCAGTTAAATATGCTTCTTTAATGATGGGTGTATATTTTGCAGCTACAGGCTTGGGTAATAAAGTAGCAGGAATAGTAGGAGAGTCCGCTTCAGAGTTTGGAGAACTAACTATATTTTCTGGAATTGTAATTTTTACAGTTATAATAGGAATATTATTTATTATAATTTTAAAACCCTTAAAAAGGTTGACTCATGGTGCTGAGGAAAGCGAGCGCATTTTAAAACATGAAGAAGCAGAAGGCTTCGAATTAGCAGATAATTAATAAACATAAAAATATTTTAAGCCTTACATTTTCTTATGTAGGGCTTTTTAAATTTAAAAAGATATTATGAATACATCCAGCACTAACGAATTTAGTTTATTAGGACATAAACCCGCATTGTTTGTGTTGTTTTTTACAGAAATGTGGGAGCGCTTCTCTTATTATGGGATGCGAGCAATATTTGTATTATTTTTAACTGCATCATTTTCTGACGGTGGATGGGAATGGACTAGAGAAAGAGCAATAGGTTTATTAGGAATTTATACGAGTTCTGTGTATTTAACACCTTTAATTGGAGGTATTATAGCTGATAAGTTTTTAGGATATCAAAAAGCAGTAGCTTTAGGTGCGTTAGCAATGACGTTAGGGCATGCTGCAATGTCTTTGGAAACAGAGGCTACTTTATATTTAGGTATAGGGTTATTAATTATTGGTAACGGCTTATTTAAACCAAATGTTACTTCTATAGTTAGCGGTTTATATGATAAGTACCCCGATAGAAAAGATGGAGCATTCACAATTTTTTATATGGGAGTTAATGCTGGCGGTTTTCTGGGTGTTTTATTATGTGGGTTTTTAGCAACTAATTTAAGTTATTCTTGGGGATTTGGTTTAGCAGGAATTTTTATGTTTTTAGGAACTTTGCAATTTTGGTTTGGTAGAGAAATTTTTGAAAAGGTAGGAATTGCTCCAAGTAAAAAAGTAGATTTATCAGATGCTATTGAAGATATTGGCGAATTAGAAGAGGAAAAGGAAAAAAGTAAAGTATCTGATAAGGTTCAAAGAGACAGATATATTGTAGTCGGGATTTTAGCATTTTTTACAGTGTTTTTTTGGTGGGCTTTTGAGCAAGCAAGTGGCTCTATGAACATATTTGCTAGAGATTATACTCAAAGAGCTTTAACAGGGAATTCTGCGCTAACCTTTAAGATTGTTGATGTTTTAGTTTCTACAGTTCCATTAATTATTATTTCTTGGGTTTTACTGAAGTTATTTGGACAAACTTTTAAGAAAATTTCATTGTCTAATATTGTGTTAGGTACTAGTTTTGTGTCTATTTGGGCAATTGTTATTTGGAAATTAAGTGTAATTATCCCGCAACAAAATGCTGAAATTGAAGCCTCTTGGTTTTTGATTTTAAATTCACTTTTTATCATCTTTTTGGCACCTTTATTTTCAAAATGGTGGGAAAGTAAATTCAATCCTTCTGCAGCTGTAAAATTTGGAATTGGAATGATTCTTCTAGGAATAGGTTTTGCAGTTTTAGCTTATGGGTCAAGTTCTATTCCGCAAGGAGCAAAAACAGCATCCGTGAGTTTAATTTGGTTGGTATTAGCATATTTATTTCATACTATGGGAGAATTATGCGTTTCACCAGTTGGACTTTCTTATGTATCTAAATTAGTTCCTGCTAAAAAGATTGGGATGATGTTTGGTGTTTGGTATTTGGTAAATGCTTTAGGTAATTATTTAGCTGCTAAAACAGGAAGCTATATAGATCCAATTGTTGAACAATATTCAATGTCATTTTTCTTTTTGATATTTACAATAATCCCTGGAGTAGTTGGGTTAATCTTTTTAGTGCTAAACCCAATTATTAAAAAACTAATGCACGGTGTTCGTTAATCGAAAAAACTGTTAAAATAAATTCAAAAAGCCCCTAATTAGGAGCTTTTTTTGTAAGTTCGGAACAACTTTTGCAACAAATTTAATTATGAAAAAAATACTATTTACAATAGTATTAGCTGTTTTTGTATCAGTTAATACCATAGCACAAGAAATTAATTGGGTAACTTTCCAAGAAGCTTTAGAGCTGCAGAAGAAAACACCTAAAAAAATTATGATGGACGTTTATACCAATTGGTGTGGACCATGTAAAATGTTAGATAGAAACACGTTTCAAAAAAAAGAGGTTGCCGATTATGTAAATGAACATTATTACGCTGTTAAATTTAATGGAGAAGGAAACGATGTTGTAAACTATAAAGCCAAGTCATTTACAAACCCTAACTACAACCCTGCAAATGCAAATAGACGTAATTCGGCTCATGAATTAGCGAGATATTTGCAAATTAGTGCATACCCTACTATTGTGTTTTTTGATGATAAAGGAGAAGTTATTGCACCAATTAGAGGGTATCAAAAACCATCTCAATTAGAGTTGTATTTAAAAATGTTTAAAAAAGATGACCATAAAAATATTAAGACTCAAGAAGAGTTTAGTACCTATTATAAAGCTTTTGTATCTAATTTTAAGGATTGAAAAATGTCAGGTTGAACGTGTCAAACTAAGCGCTGTCGAAACCTAATACTTAATAATAAATGCTCCCTTTTTACTTGTTTGGTGAAAAGGGAGTTTTCTTTTTTTGCAAATAACTTCCCATTGTTTAATATAAGATTTGTAATTACTCCCATCTGCAATCACGTATTTTGGTTTTATGGAATCTATTAATCGATTCAAATTTATTTTAGGAGATTGCCTCAACAATACATAATCTGGTTTAAACAATTTTATATTATAAACGCTAAAACTATCAATAACTAAAAGCTTCTTGTTATTTAAAACATAGACAGATTTTAGAGTGTCTTCCTCAATAGTTTTTATATGATTTCCAATAGTGAAATCTTTAATTATTTTGTTTTTTGATTGTGTAATACTATCAAAATCATGAGCTACTGACAGTTTGTTGTTAGTGCTGTTTCCTAATAAACTATATCTACTTTTATGAAACACAATAAACGCGTTTGTAGGCTTTTTGTATGAGGTATAAATAAAAACGCATTGAATGATTAACACAGAAATTAATAGGAGTTTTAAATTGAAAACACTCCTTTTTTTAAAAAATTTCACAAGTGTTATAATAGCTAAATAAGAAACGAAAACATACAATAAACTAAAAGCTATATCTTTTAAAAGAAAGGCTTCCTGTTTAGAAATCCAAGCAACAAAACTATTCATGCTACTAATAATGTATGCGTAAATTTCAGCAAAAAAGGTTGGGAGCAAGTTTATTACTGCCAGTAGAATTAATAGAATCCCCAATCCTAAAATGAGTCCTAAAAACGGAATAATAACCAAGTTTGATATAAAAAACAAACTAGGAAATTGATGAAAATAAAATAAGCTAATGGGGATAATACCAAACTGAGCAGAAACAGTTACCGTTAAAGTGTGCCAGTATTTATCTAATAACCAATTTTTTGGTTTCCATAAATTATATAGCATAGGATCTACAGCTACAATGGCAAAAACAGCTAGGTAACTTAGCTGAAAACCAACATCGAACAAAAACAACGGTTTAATAAGCAGTATAACAAACATAGAAATAGCCAATGTGTTGTAAATATTGGTTGGGCGCTTTAAATTTATAGCAATGGCAACAATACTAAACATAGTTGCCGCTCTGGTTACCGAAGCCGATAAACCAGCTATTAAAGCAAAACACCATAAGCAAGTAACTAGCAAAATGGTTTTTATAAGTTTGCCGTGTTTTAAGCGTTCAAAGGGTTTAAAAACAAAGCTTAAAATGAGCAAAACAATACCAACATGTAATCCCGAAACTGCTAAAATATGTATCGCGCCAGCATTGGTGTAGCTGGTGTAAACCTCTTCGCTAATATCTTGCCGTTGCCCAAGTAATAAAGCATTAATTATGGCGAGTTCATCTGGTTTAAAACGGTAATGATTAAGTTTTAAATTGATGTACTCTCTAACCTTATCAGCAATACCAAAAAGTGTATGGGCATTAGATTTTATTTTTAAAAGCGATTCATTTTTAGTAAATATCTGATGATAAATATATTTTTTTTCGAGATAACTTTTATAATCAAATTGAAACGGATTTAAGGGATGCATAAGATTATTAAAAGCGGTATTACTTATAATAATATCATCTACTTTTAATGCCATTTTGGTGGTGTCTTTTTGAATGTTTAATAACGATTTCCCTGAAACAGATTCATTATTAATTTTTAAAATATCAACAACATATTTGTCATGATAATTCCCAGGCTTTAAAACTTCTCGAATTCTAAATGTTATAATTTTTAGTGTGTCTTTGTTAACTGTAATATTTTTTGAATAGTGATTTGAAAAGTTTTTTTGATTATGAAAAGTTGTGGTTAATACTCCGACAAATATCACCAAAGTATAAGCAACAATACCAAACCAAACAGTTTTTATAAATTGTTTTTTTGCCATTAAAAAGATGACAAGCAAAAGGATTAACAACGTAATAGTTATATATAAGTTTAAATGAATTGAGGTAGGGTATAAGTAGGAAATTATAATCCCTATAATTAAGAAACATGTTAGTTTAATGATTGTGAAATTAAATAACTTCATTAGAGAAAGTTACTAAAAAAGGATTTATAATACGCGTCTTGCCTGTACAAATGCAAAATACCAATAGCGTTCGGATAGTTCAGAAGTTATAACACCATTACTCGTTGTTGCATGAATAAACTCCACACGACCAACTTGCGATGATGTTACTATGCCAACATGGTTTGCTTTCCGGCTATCTTTTTTGGTAGCAAAAAAGAGCAAATCACCTTTTTTAACATCTTTAAGGTCTATCCAATTACCAGTGATAGCCAAGTCTTTTGTAGTTCTAGGTAGTGAGATAGCTTCGCTTTTATATGCCGTATAAATTAATCCAGAACAATCCATTCCTTTTTTTGTAGTGCCTCCGTATTTATAACGCACGCCTTCAAATTTTTTTGCATAATCAATAATATTATCTGATTTGTATAGAGGCTTTGTTCTTTCTTTTTTAACAACTTCGTTTTTTTGTTTTTTTACTGTTTTTGAAGATTTACAGCTATAAAAGCAAATCGCTAATAGAAGTATAAAAAAAAGTTTTTTCATGTTATGCTTTAATAGATTTATAAATCAGTTTAGCTGTTTTTTCGTTTGCGCCTTTACCACCAAGCTTTTTTTCTAAGCCGTAATAATCTAAAAATAATGGCTCTCGTTTTTTAAAATCGAGTATCAATTCTAATTCTTGCTTTAACCTTTTTGTATTAAAATCGTTTTGAATAAGTTCTGTAACGACTTCTTTATCCATAATTAAATTAACTAAAGAAATGAATTTTAAAGTAATAATACGTTTAGCTATTTGATACGAAATATTACTGCCTTTATAACAAACCACTTGTGGTACTTTAAATAATGCAGCTTCAAGTGTTGCTGTTCCAGAAGTAACTAATGCAGCGGTAGAAACACTTAGTAAATCGTATGTTTTATTATCAACAAAACTCACATTTGAGTTTTTAATAAAAGTTTTGTAAAATTCAAAATCCTGACTTGGAGCACCTGCAATAACAAATTGATAATTTGAAAAGTCATCGACCAAACTTAGCATTACAGAAAGCATTTTGGTAATTTCTTGTTTTCGGCTACCTGGTAAAAGAGCAATAATAGGTTTATCGTTTAGGTTGTAAGCTGCTCTAAATTCATATTCACTAATAGGTGGTCTATTTGCTATCGCATCAATTAAAGGATGCCCAACAAAAGTAACATCGTAGTTAAATTTATCTTTATAAAAATCTTTTTCAAAAGGAAGGATAACATACATCGCATCAACATCTCTTTTAATAGCATGCACTCTATGAGCTCTAGAGGCCCAAACTTGTGGCGAAATATAATAATTGGTTTTAAAACCATTTTGTTTTGCCCATTTTGCAATACGTAAATTAAACCCCGAATTATCTATAAAAACAATAACATCTGGATTAAAAGTGCTTATATCTTTTTTACAAAACGAAATGTCTTTAAATATTTTGTTTAGATTCATAATCACTTCAACAAAACCCATAAATGCACGCTCTTTATAATGTTTTACCAAAGTGCCGCCAACATTTTGCATAAGGTCGCCTCCCCAAAACCTAAAGTTAGCATTGACATCTTCTTTTTGCAATGCTTTCATTAAGTTAGAAGCGTGTAAATCGCCCGAGGCTTCGCCAGCAATAATATAGTACTTCATCTAAAAGAGTTTAAAAACAAAGGTGAAAACAGCAATAAAAACAGTTATTAATAAAACACCTCTAGCACAATAATCTTGTTTCTTTTTTATAAAAATAAAAAAAGCAACTAGATTTAAGATAGCACCTAAACTTATTAGTTTACCCAAAAAACCTTCGGAAGATGCGCTTTTTATTACCGTAGTAAAATCGTCGTCACCACCTAAAAGTATAGCAGCTAAAATGAGCCCGATAGCGTTTGCAATTAGTCCTACAAATATGCCGATAAAAATATCTTTTTTCATGTATTATAAATTCCAGTTATTTAATGTTTTTATATGTTTGTGAGCCGTTAAATCGAACTGTGTTGGTACTACCGAAACATAATTGTTTTCTAATGCCCATTCATCGGTATCTTTGCCATCATCTAAATTAACAAATTCTCCAGAAAGCCAATAATAATCTCTGCCTTGGGGGTTTTGTCGTTTGTCAAAAGCTTCAATCCAATTCGCTTTTGCTTGTCGGCAAACTTTTATGCCTTTTATGTTTTCTTTTGAAACATTGGGTATGTTAACATTTAAAACAACATCATTTGGAATGCCATGTTTTAATGCCTCTTCGGTAATGGTTTTTACAAACGGTTTACAGGCTTCAAAATTAGCTTTCCAATTGTAATCTAATAACGAAAATCCAATAGCTGGAATGCCCTCAATACCAGCTTCAATAGCAGCACTCATTGTGCCAGAGTAAATCACGTTTATTGATGCGTTTGAGCCATGATTAATTCCAGAAACACATAAATCGGGCTTTCTATCTAATATTTCTCTAATACCAAGTTTTACACAGTCTGCAGGAGTTCCAGAGCAACTGTACTCTAATTGGGGTTCGTTTTTAGAGCTTATTTGCCTTACGTAAAGCGTAGAGTTTATAGTAATAGCATGTCCCATACCACTTTGAGGGCTATCTGGTGCAACCACCACTACATCCCCAATGGTATTTATAACTTCAATTAAGGTTCTAATGCCGGGAGCATTAATACCATCGTCGTTAGTTACTAAAATTAGTGGTTTTTTTGTCATATTATGTTTGTAAAAGCATCGCTAAAATACATAATTTAGTCAGTAAACACTTAATTTCTTTGCTTTAACAAAAAAATAGGAGCAATTGCCTATATTGGCATGGTTTTTTCTTTATTTTAGTAGAAAATAAATTGTTAGTTTTATTTGATTATAGATATATTAGTATCTAAATAGAAATGATTAAAAGATGAAAAATATTATGAAGAGGAATTATAAAGTTTTATTGTTAATGGTATTGCTTGCTTTTGCATCCTGTAGTTTTACAACTAAAACATTTGATGATTCAGATAAAGACAAAATGCTAATTCATATCATTAAGAGTGTTTTAGAGCAACTTCATTTTGATCCCATAGAGATGGATGATGCTTTTTCTACTGAACTGTTTTCAGATTATGTTGATACAATGGATCCATTAAAACGATATTTCTACGAATCGGATTATAAAGATTTTGAAAAATATAAATTAACTATTGACGATCAGATAAAAGCGTCAGACATTACTTTTTTTAACATTACTCATGAGCGTATAATAAAACGTATTCAAGAGGCTAAATCCTTATACAAAGAAATATTATCTCAATCTTTTGATTATTCAAAAGATGAGACTTTTGATAAAAATTCAGATAAATCTACATATGTAAAAAACAGAAAAGAAATGAAAGAGCGTTGGAGGCAACAGCTTAAGTTTTCTACACTTACGAATTACGATGACATTTATACAGAGGAAAAACAAACTAAAGAAAAAGATGCTTCTTATGTCATGAAGACTGAGGAAGAAATTGAAAAAGAGGCTCGAGAAGCAACGTTAAAATCACTCGATATATATTTTAACGATAATATTGATGATTTAAAACGTGAAGATTATTTTGCGGTTTATGTAAATTCTATAGTTGAGGAGTTCGATCCGCATACCTATTATTTAGCGCCTCGCAATAAAGAGGTTTTCGATCAGCGTATGTCTGGGAAGTTGGAAGGTATTGGTGCTGGGCTTCAAAAACGTATGGATTATATTAAAGTAACATACCTCGTATCTGGTGGTCCAGCTTGGAGAGGTAAAGAATTAGAAATGGGTGATGTTATTTTAAAAGTAAAACAAGAAAATGAAAACGCACCTATTAGCATTGTTGGTATGCGAATAGACGATGCTATTAAGTTAATTAAAGGTCCAAAAGGCACTAAAGTAACCCTTACTATTAAAAAAATAGATGGTACAATTAGAGATATTACCATAACAAGAGATATTGTGGAGTTAGGCGAAACTTACGCTAAATCTTCGTTAGTAGAAAAAAACAATAAGAAATTTGGCGTTATTAATTTGCCTTCATTTTATTTAGATTTTAACGATTATAAAAAATTAAATGCTGCCGCCGATGTAAAAAAAGAGATTGAGCGCTTAAAGGAAGAAGGGATGGAAGGATTAGTACTAGATTTACGTAATAATGGCGGAGGTTCGTTACCAGCAGTTGTAGATATGGCAGGTTTATTTATAAAAGAAGGACCTATTGTTCAAGTGCGTTCTACAGGTAAACCAAAAGAAATTTTAAAAGATAAAGACAGATCAATCACTTGGGATGGCCCATTAGTTATTTTGGTTAACGAAATATCTGCTTCGGCATCAGAAATTATGGCAGCTGCAATGCAAGATTACAAACGCGCCATTGTTATTGGTAGTAAGCAAACCTATGGTAAAGGAACGGTTCAAAATGTAATAAACTTAAACAATTTGGTTAGAGGCAATACAAGTGGCGATTTAGGATCGTTGGCATTAACAACTCAAAAATATTATAGAATTAACGGTGGTTCGGTACAATTAGAAGGTGTCAAGAGCGATGTTACAGTTCCAGGGCGATTTAGTTTTATTGATGTAGGCGAAAAAGATAAAGAAAACCCATTACCTTGGGACGAAATTGATGCTGCATATTATACGGTTTGGGATAATTATTTTGATTATGAAGAGACCATTAAAAAAAGCAAAGAAAGAATGAGTAATAACGAGCAGTTAAAACTTATTGAAGATAATGCTAAATGGGTAAAAAGTAAAATTGACGAAACTATAGTGCCATTAAATTATAATAAATATACAGCTACAAACGATTTAAATGAAATGGAGTCTAAACGTTTTGATGCTATTTCTGAATATAAAACAAATTTAACCTTTATATCGCACGCTTATGAGCGAAATCTTTATGAAAGTGATACCACCGATTTAAAAGAAAAACGGCAAAGATGGCATCAAAGCTTAAGTAAAGATGTTTATATTGAAGAAGCTTTAAATGTACTTGAAGATTTAAAAATGTCTTACGCTATTAAAAAAGTAGCAACTGTAAAAGATTAAGCTATTTGTTAGCTTGATAATTTTGACTTTTTTAAAATAAATAACGCTCCAAAAGTTTTAAAACTTTTGGAGCGTTATTTTAAGTTTACACTTCTGGTTTTAATTCTAAGATAAATCCATATTCCGGTTCAAACCATCAATATAATCCAAAACATCATCTTTCCCAATACCTTTAGAAGATGAGGTTATAAAGTAATTGGGCATGGCTTCCCAAGTTTCTAAAAGTACATTTTTATAGGCTTCAACATAGTTTTCAGTAGCTTTAGGCTTTAGTTTGTCTGCTTTTGTGAAAATAATTGAAAAGGGGATCCCGTTTTCCCCTAACCATTGCATAAACTCCAAATCTATAGGTTGCGGTTTATGCCTAATATCAACTAAAACAAAGGCAGTAACCAATTGCTCGCGTAAAGCAAAGTACTGCGTTATAAATTTTTGAAAAACCTTTTTTGCGCTTTTTGAAACACGTGCGTAACCATAACCGGGTAAATCTACTAAATGCCAATTTTTATTAATTAAAAAATGATTAATAAGTTGTGTTTTCCCTGGTCTTCCAGACGTTTTTGCTAAGCTTTTTCGGCTGGTAAGCATATTAATTAACGACGATTTACCAACATTACTTCTACCAATAAACGCATATTCTGGCAACATGCTTTTTGGGCATTTTGCAACATCAGAATTGCTCATTATAAATTCGGCAGATTTAATATGCATAATAAGGTTTTTTTGTCATTCTCACTCGAAGGAAGGTGTCTCTTTAATTGAACATTTATTTTTAGGATTTCTTTTTTGCCTCTTCTTTGGAGAGGTGAAAACTACTTTTTAGCAGTTTTGGGTGAGGTTTAAAAATCTCTTTTGGTTAACCAAGTATCAAGAATTTGGTTAAACTCATCGGGGTGCTCCATCATGGCGGCATGCCCACATTTATCAATCCAAAACAAATCAGAATCTGGTAAAAGGTCGTTAAATTCTTCGGCAACTTCTGGTGGTGTAACATTATCGTTTTTACCCCAAATAATACACGTTGGTATTTGCATTTTTGGTAAATCTTTAGCCATATTATGTCTAATCGCACTTTTTGCAATGGCTAATGTTTTTATAAGTTTGTTGCGATCGTTTACCGTTTCGTAAACTTCATCTACAATCTCTTTCGTGGCTATTTCAGGATCGTAAAATACATCCTGAGCTTTCTTTTTAATAACCTCGTAATCACTGCGCTTTGTGTATCCACCTCCCATAGCACTTTCATAAAGCCCCGAACTCCCTGTAATGACTAAAGCTTTAACTTTTTTAGGAAATAATTTGGTGTGGTATAAACCAATATGTCCACCAAGAGAATTACCTAATAAAATCACATCTTCAAAACCTTTAAACTCTATAAAATCATACAAATATTTAGCAAAACTTTTAACGTTAGTTTTAAGTAAAGACATGGTGTAAATTGGTAATTCTGGGATTATAATTTTATATCCTTTTTCGCTAAAAAATTCAGTTACAGAATCAAAATTACTCAATCCACCCATTAAACCATGTAAAACAATAATGGGTTTTCCTTCTCCAACTTCAATATAGCTATAATTCTTTTCTTTTTTTAAACGATGCGTCATTAACTGGTTTAGTCTTTTTTCGTTAAAAACAAATATAGTTATTTCATTCATATTTCAATCATTTTAATTAATGCTCATAAGTATTTGTTTTTAAATTAAGATGTTAACAAAGCGTTTTTACAACCCGATTTTTTATAATTGACTGATAGTAAGCGACTAAGAGCCTTTCGGCTGTTTGTTGTCTATTTAAAAAGGCATTTAATCAAAAAATTATTAACAAAGTGTAAGAATGTGGTAAAATGTGGTAAAATTTTCGATATATTTGAAACTTAAACCTAGAAACGAATATAAATCGCTTTGAACTCATTAATAGGAACATACGATTGTAAAGTAGATGTCAAAGGCAGACTTATGATGCCTTCTGGCATGAAAAAGCAATTGATGGCTATTTTAGCAGATGGGTTTGTGTTAAGGCGTTCAGTTTTTCAGCCATGCTTAGAGTTGTATCCTATGGGCGAGTGGCAAGTGGTAATGCAGAAGGTAAATAAACTCAATAGGTTTAAAAAAAAGAACAACGATTTTATACGTCGTTTTAATGCAGGTGCTAGAATGGTCGATATTGATGGTAGCGGGCGTTTGTTAATACCTAAAGACCTCATTGGTTTTGCTGGTATTTCAAAAAACATAGTGATTTCTCCAGCGGTAAATATTATCGAAATTTGGGATAAAGACAGGTACGAACAGGCTATTGATGACGCAGCAATTGATTTTGCTGATTTAGCTGAAGAAGTTATGGGACAAGACGATGACGACCATGGAATATCATAACCCAGTTTTACTAAAAGAAACCGTTGATGGTTTAAATATTAAAGAAGATGGTGTTTATGTAGATGTCACTTTTGGCGGCGGCGGACACAGTAAGGAAATACTAAAGCGTCTTGGTAAGAACGGAAAATTATTTGCTTTCGATCAAGATTTAGATGCTCTTGAAAATGCAATTGATGATAGCCGATTTACATTAATACATGAAAATTTTAGATACGTAAAACGCTTTTTAAGATTTCATGGTGTAAAACAAGTGGATGGTATTTTGGCAGATTTTGGAGTATCGTCACATCAGTTTGATGTTGCAGAACGCGGTTTTTCTACACGTTTTGAAGCCGATTTAGATATGCGTATGAATCAACAAAACGAATTATCTGCATTCCATGTGGTTAATGAATATGAAGAAGAGCGATTAAAACAGGTGTTTTTACAATATGGAGAATTAAGAGCAGCGCCAGCAATGGCAAGATTAATTGTTGAGCATCGGGCTACTGAAAAAATTAAAACAAGCGAGCAGCTAAAGCACATATTAAAAAAGTTTTTACCGCCACGATATGAGAATAAAGTATTGGCTCAAATTTATCAAGCGATTAGGATTGAAGTAAATCAAGAAATAGAAGTGTTAAAAGAATTTTTAAAACAAACACCAGAAACATTAAAAATTGGAGGTCGTTTAAGTTTTATATCCTATCACTCTTTAGAAGATAGATTGGTAAAGCGTTTTATAAGAAATGGGCTTTTTGAGGGTGAACCAGAACGCGATATGTTTGGGAATTTTGAAGTGCCATTAAAAAAAGTAAACGGATTAATTGTTCCAACAAAAGAAGAAATAAAAATAAACAATAGAGCAAGAAGTGCAAAGCTTCGCGTTGCTGAAAAGATATAATCTCATCCTTAATCTTTCCCAAGGGGAAGGAAACTTGGGGTTAATTACATAATTAAAAACTAATTAATTCTTCCCTTTGGGAAGATGTCTCGGAGAGACAGATGGGATGAAAAAAAACATCTATAGCGTATTAAAAGGAACCTTTTTAGTGAGCGACGATTCATTTAAAAATTGGCGTATGATTCTTTTTGTATCTGGTTTAGCTATAGGAATGATTGCGAGTTCGCATAGTGCCGATAAAAAAGTATATGAAATTGCACGATTAAAAAATGAGGTTAACGAAATGCGTTCGGCATTTATTGATGGTAGGTCAAAATTAATGCGTCTCAAAATGGAATCGGCAGTGGTTAGTAAAATGAAAAAAAGAGGATTATCGCCATCGGTAATTCCGCCCAAAAAAATAAAAGTAAAAACACAACAAAAAAAATAAAATAGACCTTGGCAGTAAACGAGAAAGGCATATTAAACCGATTGTATTTTATAGCAGGATGTATGTTCATCTTCGGTGTTGCTGTGGTGTTTAAATTGCTGAGTATTCAATTTATACAAGGCGATAAATATAAGGCCATGGCGCAAGAGCGCATTGTTAAAGATGTGATAATTCCAGCAAATCGAGGTAATGTCTATTCGGCTAATGGAAATTTGTTAGCGACATCAGTTCCTAAATACGATATTAGAATTGATGCTATTACGCCAACTTCAAAAACATTCGAAAAATATTTAAAGCCTTTAAGCGATTCACTTTCAAAATACTCAGGAAAACCATCAAGTTATTACCAAAAAGAAATCAGAAAAGCCAGAGCGAATAAAAACAGATATTATTTGCTGGCTAGAAATATTGGGTATTCAGATTATATTAGAATTCGAAATTTCCCTTTATTAAACCTTGGGGCTTTTAAAGGCGGATTAATTGTAGAGCAAACCACAAAGCGCGAACATCCTATGGGTGGTATTGCGCAGCGTACTATTGGTTACGAGCGTTTTGATGAAAAAGGCAATGTAACACGTCCAGGAATTGATGGTGCTTACGGAATGCAGTATTTACGAGGAACTCCTGGGAGAAGAAAAAAACAACAAATAGGAAAAGGACAATGGAAACCTTTAAGTGATGCCAACGAAATTGAACCTAAAGACGGTTACGATGTGTACACAACCATTAATGTAAATATTCAAGATATAGCGCATCATGCCCTTTTGGAGCAGTTAGAAAAATATAAAGCAGATCACGGTTGTGTGGTAGTTATGGAAACTAAAACTGGCGAGGTTAAAGCAATAGCAAATCTGGGAAGAAATTCACTTGGTAATTATTATGAAAGACGGAACTATGCTGTATGGGAATCGCATGAACCAGGTTCAACATTCAAATTAATGGCAATTACTGCGGCTCTTGAAGACAAAGTGATTGATACGAGTGATGTGGTTGATACTGAAAAAGGCATCTTAACATTTTACGGAAAAAAAGTAAGGGATTCAAAACATGGTGGTTATGGTAAAATTTCAGTTTCTGAAGCTTTTGAAGTCTCGTCAAATACAGGAATAGTAAAAGTTATCAATCAAGCTTACGGAAAAAATCCAAGCAAGTTTGTCGATAGACTATATAATATGAGTTTGAATGAAAAATTAGGATTACCCATTATTGGTGAGTCTAGTCCGATTATTCCAGACCCAAGAATAAAAAACAAACGTTGGAGTGGTATCGCATTGCAATGGATGGCTTATGGCTATGGTGTGTCGTTTACACCTTTGCAAACATTAACTTTTTATAATGCGATTGCCAATGATGGTGTTATGGTAAAACCTCAGTTTTTAAAAGAAGTTAAAGAGTTCGACGAAACTATTGTGCCTTTTGAAAAAGAAGTGATAAACAAACAAGTCTGCTCGAAAGAAACGGTTGCTAAAGTGCAGCAATTATTAAAAAATGTTGTTGAGAAAAAACACGGAACAGGAAACAGGTTGTATTCTAAAAATTTCTCGATGGCAGGAAAAACAGGGACTTGTCAAAAGGATTATAGAGATAAATCGAAATTAAATTACATTTCATCATTTGCCGGGTATTTCCCGGCCGATAACCCTAAATATTCATGTATAGTAGTTATACATGAACCAGATAAAAGTGTTGGTTATTATGGTGCCGATGTGTCTGGACCAGTATTCAAAAAAGTTGCTCAAAAAATATTTATAGATACACCAATTATTGATGAGATAGAATCTTTAGATGTTAAAACCGCATCAACAGAAAAAGAATACGAAAACTTTTATAAAACCGCACAAACCTATAAAACTATAATGCCAAATGTAGTTGGCTTACCAGCTATGGATGCCTTAGCATTATTGGAAAATATGGATGTAAATATAAAAGTAACACTTAACGGTAGCGGCATTGTTAAAGAACAGTCTATTAATAAAAACACAAAACTAAAAAATAATCAAACCGTAGTTTTAAAAGCATCATGATGATATTAAAAGACATATTGTATAAAGTAACTATCAACGCTGTTGTTGGGAATACAAATGTGTCTGTAAGTGAAATTAATTTTGATTCACGTAAGGTTAGAAATGCGGATTTATTTGTAGCTATTAAAGGCTATATTGTAGATGGACATAAGTTTATTGATGTTGCTATAAAAAACGGAGCTATTGGTATTGTTTGTGAAACATTACCAGAAAATTTAGTTGATGGTGTTACTTATGTTGAGGTTGATAATTCTAATAAAGCATTGGCAATTATGGCATCTAATTTTTATGATGCACCATCTGAAAATTTAAAACTTGTTGGCGTTACAGGAACTAACGGAAAAACTACCGTAGCGAGTTTGCTTTATCAATTGTTCAAAAAAGCAGGATACAAAGTAGGTTTGCTCTCAACAGTAAAAATATTAGTCGATAACAAAACATATAAGGCAACACACACCACGCCAGATTCTTTAACTATAAATAAGTATTTAAAGGAAATGAACGATGCTGGTGTTGAGTTTTGTTTTATGGAAGTAAGCTCTCATGGGATTCATCAAAGTAGAACAGAAGGCTTGCGTTTTGAGGGTGGTATTTTCACAAACTTATCGCATGACCACTTAGATTATCACAACACATTTGCTGAATATAGAGATGTTAAAAAGTCGTTTTTTGATTCACTTCCGTCAAAAGCTTTTGCACTCTCCAATGTAGATGATAAGAATGGATTGGTGATACTGCAAAATACTGTAGCTAAAAAATATACTTACGCTTTAAAAAGTTATGCCGATTATAAAGCACAAATATTAGAAAATCAGTTTGGTGGACTTTTATTAAAGATAAACGAAAGTGAAGTTTGGACACGGTTAATAGGTAATTTCAATGCGTACAATGTTTTGGCGATTTACGCTACTGCGGAATTGTTGGGTCTTGAAAAAGTAGAAATTCTTCGTTTAATAAGTGCTTTAGAAAGCGTTAGCGGGCGTTTTCAGTATACGATTTCAGATGAAAAAATAACCGCTATTGTTGATTATGCACATACGCCGGATGCTTTAAAAAATGTGTTGGAAACGATTAATAGCATTCGCACAAAAAATGAAGAGCTAATAACAATTGTCGGCTGTGGCGGCGATAGAGATAAAACTAAACGCCCAAAGATGGGGCATATCGCTACGGCACTAAGTACCAAAGTTATTTTTACAAGTGATAATCCGCGAAGCGAAAAACCCGAAGATATACTTGATGATATTGAAAAAGGTGTGGAGCCTCAGAATTTCAAAAAAGCACTAACTATTGCAGACAGAAAACAAGCTATTAAAGCAGCTTGCCAAATGGCAAATCCTAACGATATCATTTTAATAGCAGGAAAAGGTCATGAAACCTATCAAGAAATTAATGGCCAACGCTTCGATTTTGATGATTACAAAATAGTGCAAGAGTTTTTAAAACAATTACAGAAATGAAAGTTGGAAGACTGAAGACAGAAGACGGAAACTTTAAGTGAAACCATATAATTTCCTGCAATGTTTTAAAACCTTGTAGGTATAAGAAAAAAATATTCTGAATCTGAATGACAATAATAAACAATAAAAAATAGTATAAATGCTGTATTACCTATTTGAATATTTAGAAAAACAATTTCAATTCCCAGGAGCAACGCTTTTTGGGTTTATAACTTTTAGAGCAGCTTTTGCTATGATTTTGTCCTTGTTAATTTCTACAATTTATGGTAAACGTATTATACGTTTTCTTCAGAAAAAGCAAATGGGTGAAACCATCAGAGATTTAGGCTTGGAAGGTCAATCTGAAAAAGCAGGTACACCAACAATGGGAGGCATCATTATTATTTTGGCGACTTTAATTCCTGTTTTTTTATTAGCAAAACTCGAAAACATTTACATCATCCTGTTAATAGTTACTACGCTTTGGATGGGGATTATTGGTTTTATTGACGACTATTTAAAAAAATTTAAAAACGATAAAGATGGTTTAAAAGGGCGTTTTAAAGTCTTAGGACAAATAGGTTTAGGAATTATTGTTGGGGCTACGTTGTTTTTTCATAATGATGTGACTATGAAAGAGAAACTTCCGTTAGAAGTTCGACAAGAACTTTTGGCAGAAAACCCAAAAATCGCACCTTCAAAATTATTTAATGACGAAGTAAAATCTACTAAAACAACAATCCCTTTTGTAAAAGGTAATGAATTTGATTATTCAGATTTAATCACTTGGATTAGTCCAGACTTAAAGAAATATGCATGGATCGTTTTTATTTTAATTATTATTATAATTATAACTGGGGTTTCAAATGGTGCTAATTTAACGGATGGGATTGATGGTTTAGCTGCAGGAACTTCAGTAATTATTGCACTCACGCTAGGGATTTTTGCTTGGGTATCGGGTAATATTGTTTTCTCCGAGTATCTCAATATAATGTATATCCCAAGAGTAGAAGAAATCACCATTTATATAGCAGCCTTTGTAGGTGCGCTTATTGGATTTTTATGGTATAATACTTATCCAGCTCAAGTATTTATGGGAGATACAGGGAGTTTGACTATTGGAGGAATCATAGCAGTTATAGCAATAGCAGTACGAAAAGAATGGTTAATTCCTGTGTTGTGCGGCATATTTGTGGCGGAAAATGTATCTGTCATTATGCAGGTAGGTTGGTTTAAGTATACAAAAAAGAAGTATGGAGAAGGGCGACGCATTTTTAAAATGTCGCCGCTACATCATCATTATCAAAAATCGGGATATCACGAAAGTAAAATAGTAACACGATTTTGGATTGTTGGGATATTACTAGCAATCCTGTCAATAGTTACATTGAAAGTACGATAACAAATTTGGTATTTCCGCGAAGGCGGGAATCTCATGAAATGAAAAAGAAAAATATAAAACAACCGAGTGAGCAGATCTCCTCCTTTGGAGAAGTTGGAGGAGGCTTTTTGGTAATTCTTGGCGGAGGAGAAAGTGGCGTAGGAACAGCTCTTTTAGGAAAGTCAAAAGGATACGACGTTTTTGTTTCCGATAAGGGAAAAATAAAAGAAAAGTACAAACAAGTTCTTATACATAATGAGATTGAATGGGAAGAAGAAAAACATTCTGAAGATAAAATTCTTAATGCAGACATTTTAATGAAAAGTCCAGGAATTCCAGATCGTGTTGATTTGATAAAACAAATCCGTAATAAAGGGATTAAGGTGGTTTCAGAAATTGAATTTGCTTCAAAGTTTACCGATGCTACTATTGTTGGAATTACAGGGAGTAACGGTAAAACAACTACAGCAACATTAGCACATCATATTTTAAAACACCAATTAAATGTTGGCTTAGCGGGAAACATTGGCGACAGTTTTGCAAAACAGGTTTTAGAAGACGATTTTAAAAATTATGTACTTGAAATTAGCAGTTTTCAGTTAGATGATATTATCGATTTTAAACCAAAAATAGCAGTGTTGCTGAATATAACACCTGATCATTTAGATAGATATGATTACAAATTTGAAAACTATATCACATCTAAATTTAGAATAACAATGCATCAAACCAAAGATGATTATTTGATTTATGATGCCGATGACGAAGTGATAATAAATCATTTAAAGAATAACCCAGTTCAATCCACATTATTGCCGTTTTCATTAGAAAAAGTAATTGAAAACGGTGCGTATTTAGACAAAGAGAATATTAAAATAACTATAGATAACAATCAGATAATTATGCCAACAAACAGCTTAACCCTCGAAGGAAAACACAATATTAAAAATGCTATGGCTGCAACCACAGTCGCACATTTATTAAAAATTAGAAAGCAAACCATTCGCGAAAGTTTAGAGAATTTTCAAGGTGTCGAGCATCGTTTAGAGCAGGTATTGAAAATTAATAAAGTGCAATACATAAACGACTCAAAAGCAACCAATGTAAACGCAACCTATTATGCTTTAGAAAGTATGGATGCGCCAACCGTTTGGATTGTTGGTGGAACAGATAAAGGTAATAATTACGAAGAGCTGTTTCAGTTTGTAAACGAAAAAGTAAAAGCAATTATTTGTTTGGGCGTTGATAACGAAAAACTGATGCATACGTTTGGAAATATGGTTGATATTATAATTGAAACACAATTTATAAGTGAAGCTGTAAAAATAGCTTATAAAGTTGCCGAAGCTGGGGATAATGTATTGTTGTCGCCTGCATGTGCGAGTTTCGATTTGTTTGAAAACTATGAAGATAGAGGGCGTCAATTTAAAAATGCAGTAAGAAATTTATAAAATAAATAACTCCTTCCCTTTTAAAGGGAAGGTGGATTCAAACGCCTAAAGTGTTTGGAGACGGAAGATAAAATGAAAACACTATTTAAAAACATAAAAGGAGATCGGTTAATTTGGGCTATAGTGGCGTTGTTGGCAATACTATCGTTCTTGCCTGTTTATAGTGCTGCAAGTAATTTAGCATATAGAGGCGGGAATGGTAATACGTTTGCCTTTTTTGTTAAGCATTTTATGCATTTGTTTTTAGGGTTTGTTATTATGTATGGTGTGCATAAAATCCCGTACAGATATTTTCGAGGCTTATCATTAATAATGATTCCTATTGTTTTGGTGTTATTAGGTCTTACCATGCTACAAGGTACAACTATTGAAGGCGCTAATGCGAGTAGATGGATTCAAATACCAATAGTGGGTATGTCGTTTCAAACATCAACGTTGGCATCTGTTGTATTGATGGTTTATGTAGCGCGATATATGTCTAAAATAAAAGAGAAAGCAATTACTTTTAAAGCATCTATATTGCCACTTTGGGTGCCTGTTTTTCTTGTTTTAGTACTTATTCTTCCTTCAAATTTTTCCACGGCAGCCATTATGTTTTTAATGATACTTATGTTGGTCTTTTTGGGTGGATACCCTATTCGGTATTTAGCAGTTATCATAGGTTCAGGTATTTTAGTATTGGTCTTATTTGTTTTGGTGGCTAAAGCTTTTCCCGATGTGATGCCAAATAGAATTGATACTTGGATGAGTAGAATTGAAAGCTTTTCTAATGCTGAAGACACTGAAGCCGATTATCAAATTGAAAAAGCAAAAATTGCCATCGCATCAGGTGGTGTTCAAGGTTTAGGACCAGGGAAAAGCATCCAAAAGAATTTTTTGCCGCAATCGTCATCCGATTTTATTTTTGCCATAATTATTGAAGAATATGGGTTGTTAGGTGGCTTTACAATTATGATTTTATATATGTGGTTGTTATTTAGAATTGTAATTGCAGCACAAAAATCGGACACCATTTTCGGAAAACTTTTAGTGCTTGGTGTAGGCTTACCTATTGTGTTTCAAGCTTTAATTAATATGGCAGTAGCAGTAGAATTGTTTCCAGTTACGGGACAAACATTACCATTAATTAGTAGTGGAGGCACGTCTATTTGGATGACCTGTTTGGCTATAGGTATTATACTAAGCGTAAGTGCAAAACGAGAAGAAATAAAAGAACAAGAAAGTAATGAAGATAATCCGTTAGAAATTCTTTCGGAAGCCATTTGATTATCCTGCAAGGTTTTTAAATCTTGTAGATATAAAGTCATAAACATTTTTGAATTAGTGAAAGAAAAATATAAAATCATACTATCAGGAGGCGGAACAGGAGGACATATCTATCCAGCTATAGCTATTGCAAACGAAATAAAGTCTCGTTTCCCAGATGCTGAATTTTTATTTGTTGGGGCAAAAGATCGCATGGAAATGGAAAAAGTGCCTCAAGCAGGTTATAATATTAAAGGTTTATGGATTTCAGGAATTCAGCGTAAGCTTACTCTAAAAAACCTAACGTTTCCTTTTAAAGTCGTTAGTAGTCTTTGGAATGCTCGAAAAATCATCAAGTCCTTTAAACCAGATGTCGCTATTGGAACTGGTGGTTTTGCAAGTGGACCATTGTTGTTTGTGGCAGCTTCAAAGAAGATTCCAAGTTTAATACAAGAGCAAAACTCATACCCAGGAATCACTAATAAATTGTTAGGAAAAAAAGCTGATAAAATTTGTGTGGCTTATGATGATTTAGAACGTTTTTTTCCAAAAGAGAAAATCATTAAAACAGGAAACCCAGTACGTCAAGATTTGCTAGATATTGAAACTAAAACCGTTGAAGCTAAAAAACATTTTAATTTAAACCAGAAAAAGCACACGCTTTTGGTAATTGGAGGCAGTTTAGGTTCAAGACGAATTAATGATTTAATCGAGAAGGAGTTAGATTTTTTAGACACTCAAAACGTGCAGATTATATGGCAATGTGGTAAGCTGTATTATAAGCAATATAAAATTTATGGAAACACAAAAAATGTGCAGATATATGAGTTTTTAAACAATATGGATTTTGCCTATGCAGCAGCAGATGTTGTTATTTCTAGAGCGGGAGCCATTTCAGTATCAGAGTTATGTATTGTAGGGAAGCCCGTAATTTTTATTCCGTCGCCAAATGTGGCAGAAGATCATCAAACAAAAAATGCTATGGCAGTAGTTAACCACAATGCGGCATTACTAATTAAAGAAGAAGATTTAGACGCCGATTTTGAGAACAAATTCT
>Ga0316189_10000582_pt1 | contig 36569 bp, 28 predicted proteins | sample LowCovwburrow_MG_FD_204930 | JGI IMG/M metagenome (GOLD analysis project Ga0316189, IMG submission 204930) | Coastal sediment microbial communities from Maine, United States - Lowes Cove worm burrow | ecosystem: Environmental > Aquatic > Marine > Coastal > Sediment | place: USA: Maine...
GTAAACAAGAAAGCAAACAGTATTTCATAAATTTTTGAATAGGTATATATGTAACACAAAAAAAGCGACTTTAGTGTCGCTCTTTTTTATACTGTCATAATTTCTTTTTCTTTAATCGCATATGTGTCATCTACTTTTTTGACATATAAATCTGTCATCTCTTGAATATCTACTTCTGCATTTTTTTGTAAATCCTCAGAAATTTCATCTATTTTTTTAATGTCATTATTAGCATCTTTTCGTGCATTTCTAATCCCTACTTTAGCATCTTCTGCTTCAGATTTTGCTTGTTTAGCTAAGTCACGTCTTCGTTCTTCAGTTAATGGAGGCACATTAATAATAATAGATTCACCATTATTCATTGGGTTGAATCCAAGATTAGCTATCATTATACTACGCTCAATTTCTTGGAGCATACTTTTTTCCCAAGGCATAACTGTTATCGTTCTACCATCAGGTGTGTTTACATTAGCTACTTGACTTAAAGGGGTTTGTGAGCCGTAATATTCGACCATCACACTACCAAGCATGGCAGGACTGGCTTTACCAGCTCTGATATTAACAAATTGTTTTTCTAAATGCTTAAGAGCATTAACCATTGCTTCTTTTGAAGTATCTAAAATAAATTGTAATTCTTCGTTCATTTTAAATGTATTTAATATTAATTCAAATTGACAAAAATTGAGCCAAACTTAAATTATAAATTAACGGTTGTACCAATATTTTCTCCAGAAACTACTTTAATAAGGTTTCCTTTTTTATTCATATCAAAGACAATAATAGGTAAATTATTTTCTTGACTTAAAGTAAAGGCCGTTGTATCCATAACTTTTAAACCTTTTTTAAGAACATCATCAAAACTAATATGATCAAATTTAACAGCTGCTGAATCTTTCTCAGGATCAGCTGTGTATATACCATCTACACGAGTGCCTTTTAAAATTACATCTGCCTCTATTTCAATAGCTCTTAAAACAGCAGCTGAGTCTGTAGTAAAGTACGGATTTCCAGTTCCTCCTCCAAAAATAACAACACGACCTTTTTCTAAATGTCGCATAGCTTTACGCCTAATAAATGGTTCTGCAACTTCGTTAATTTTTATAGCAGTTTGAAGCCTTGTAGGAACGTCTGCATTTTCTAAAGCACTTTGTAATGCTAAACCATTAATTACAGTTGCAAGCATTCCCATATGATCACCTTGCACACGGTCTATACCATTACCTTCTCCAGCTACACCTCTAAAAATATTTCCTCCACCAATTACAATAGCCACTTCTACACCAAGCTCTGTAATGTTTTTTATATCATTTGCATACTCTGATAGACGTTCTGGATCAATACCATATTGCCTGTCCCCCATTAAAGCCTCTCCAGATAATTTTAAAAGAATTCTTTTATATTTCATTATGTGTGTTGATATATTGCAAATATAACATTCATTTTTTTAATTGTTCAAGCAAATAATATTAATAATTATATCGTTATATTTATAAAAAATTATGATTATGAAAAATTATTTTAAGCTTTTTATCTTAGTACTATGCATTGGAATTTATAGTTGCTCTAGTAGTGATGACTCTAGCGACGATGGTGGAAGTGGAGGAGGAGGTCTTGACGCTCAAGCTACATATAGAATAACTTTCACAACTAATTTCACATCAACAACTCATCCAACTGATTACCCAGATAATGCTAGATTTGGGAAAGTGTTTTTAGCTGCACATAGCCCTAATTCATCAGTTTTTAATCTTGGTGGACTTGCTTCTGATGGCTTTAAGAAATATGCTGAAGAAGGTAGCTTAACGGATCTTATTAGTGAACACTCTGGAGGTGGAGATAACAATAATATGACCATTATAACTGGTTCTTCTAATGTTGATCCAAGCACAACAGTTACATTTGATATTAATGTGATACCTAGTAAAACTAGAATTAGTTTTGTGTCAAAAATATCTCCAAGTCCTGACTGGTTTGTAGGTGTAAGCTCATTTGATTTAGTTAATGGGAATGAATTAATACAGAGTGCCTCGGTAAGACTTTATCCGTTGGATGCTGGCACAGATTCTGGGATAAGTTATGAATCTCCAGACAGTCCTGAGCCTGGACCAATTTTTCAAATACAGGGAGCACCTTTTACTAGTGGTGATATACAATCTACCCAAGTAGCCACATTCAGTATTGAAAGAATAGATCAATAGGTTAATTTATATAAAACAAAAAAGCATCTCAAACTGAGATGCTTTTATTATTATAATAAAGTCTTTATAATTTATTAATTATCCAAGTGTAACCCGTTTAAATGTTGTAATTGATACATTACCAAATGTATTAACGTAATCTGCTACACTTTGTTTTTCATCTTTTATGAAGTTTTGATCTAATAAACATTGTTCTTGATCAAGCGTAGTATTATCTGAAATAAAACGCTCCATTTTTCCTGGAAGAATCCTGTCCCAAATTTGTTCTGGTTTACCTTCAGCTTTTAACTCAGCCTTAGCAGCTTCTTCAGCTTTTTCTAATACATCATCAGTTAACTGAGATTTAGAAACATATTGTGGAATATTTTTTAATGTTTTACTTAGACGTCCTAATTCAATATTATCTTTTTCAATAACCGCAATTCTAGCTTCTGTTTCAGAGGCAACAAATTCAGGGTTAAAATCTTTAAAAGATAAAGTAGTTGCTCCCATAGATGCAACTTGCATAGCTAAATCTTTAGTTAAAACATCTGCCTTATCTATAGCAGTATCTAGTCCAACAAGAGCAGCAATTTTACCAATGTGAGTATAAGCACCAACATAAGGAGCTTCAATACGCTCAAAAGCTGTGATATCAATTTTCTCACCAATAACTCCAGTTTGCTCAATTAATTTTTCAGCAACCGTAAGACCGTCAAAATCAGCTTGCAAAAAATCTTCTTTACTATTATGATTTATGGCAATATTAACAAACTCATTTGCTAAAGCTTTATATGAATCATTTTTTGCAACGAAATCTGTTTCACATGCTAAAACTATAGCAACACCTGCAGTGTTGTTATCATTAATTTTAGTAATAGCTACACCTTCACTAGATTCTCTATCTGCTCTTTTAGCAGCAACTTTTTGGCCTTTTTTACGTAATACTTCAATAGCTTTGTCAAAGTTTCCTTCAGCTTCTACTAAAGCATTTTTACAATCCATCATTCCTGCACCTGTAGCTTCTCTAAGGTTTTTTACATCTGCAGCGCTAATTTTTACTGTGTTTTCCATGATTTATTTAATGTAAAAGTCGTTTAATCTTTTATGAGAAAAGAACCAAACGACTTTATAAGTTTTTAATTTATTTTAAGTTTATTCTTCTTCTTCCTTTGCAACAACTGGAGCAGTTACAGCTTTTGCTTTTGGAGCTTCTTCCTTAGCAACAACTGGAGTAGCTTCTGCTTTTGGAGCATCAGCACCTTCTGCTTTTGAAGTTTTTTCTGCTTTCCTTTCAGCTAACCCTTCAGCAATAGCATCAGTTACATGCGTTAAGATTTTTTCAATCGATTTTGAAGCGTCATCATTTGCTGGTATAACATAATCCACTTGACGAGGATCTGAGTTTGTATCAACCATTGCAAAGATTGGAATGTTTAATTTTTGTGCTTCTTTAATTGCAATATGCTCACGCTTAATGTCAACCACAAATAGTGCTCCTGGAAGACGTGTCATATCAGAAATTGAACCTAAATTCTTCTCTAATTTAGCTCTTAAACGATCAACTTGTAAACGCTCTTTCTTAGAAAGCGTCATGAATGTTCCATCTTTTTTCATTCTATCAATTGAAGCCATTTTTTTAACAGCTTTTCTAATAGTTATAAAGTTGGTTAACATTCCACCTGGCCATCTTTCAGTAATGTAAGGCATGTTTACGTTTCCTGCTTTGTCAGAAACAATATCTTTAGCTTGTTTTTTGGTAGCAACGAATAATATTTTTCTACCTGAGGCTGCAATTTTTGCTAAAGCTTGAGATGCTTCATCTAGTTTTGCAACAGTTTTATATAGATTGATAATGTGAATGCCATTACGCTCCATATAAATGTAAGGAGCCATATTTGGATCCCATTTTCTGGTAAGATGTCCAAAGTGAACACCACCATCTAGTAAGTCTTTTACTTCTACTTTTGCCATTTTGTAATAGTTTACGTTCTGTTGAATTAGCAATGATTAAGAGGTCATTTTATAAATCGCCTTAAACATTTAGATGCTAAACTAAATCCTGACCATTTGGTCATGGACAACAATAACTGGATTAAATTTTGTTTTGTATTAACGTTTAGAGAATTGGAATTTTTTACGCGCTTTTTTCTGTCCGAATTTTTTACGCTCAACCATTCTTGGATCTCTTGTTAATAACCCTTCAGGTTTTAAAATGCTTCTGTTTTCTTCATCTAATTCGCACATTACGCGAGATAAAGCTAAACGAACTGCTTCTGCCTGACCTGTAGCACCACCTCCGAATACATTTACTTTTACGTCAAAGTTACCTTCATTGTTAGTTAATACTAACGGTTGGTTTACTTTGTACTGTAAAGTAGCTGTAGGGAAATAAGTGTTTACATCTTTTTTGTTGACTGTGATGTTTCCTTTTCCTTCTGAAACATAAACACGAGCAACAGCCGTTTTTCTACGACCAATTTTGTGAATTACTTCCATCTAGTTAACTTCGTTTAAGTTAATTGCTTTTGGTTTTTGAGCTGCATGAGCATGTTCTGAACCAACAACAACATTTAAATTACGGAATAAAGCTGCGCCTAATTTATTTTTAGGGAGCATTCCTTTTACTGATTTTTCTACTAATCTTGCTGGATCTTTTCCAAACATTTCATTAGCAGTAAGTGATCTTTGTCCACCTGGATAACCTGTGTGACGAATGTACGTTTTGTCATTCCACTTGTTTCCCGTTAAGTTGATTTTTTCAGCATTAATAACAATAACGTTATCTCCGCAATCAACGTGTGGTGTAAAGTTAGGTTTGTGCTTACCTCTTAAAAGTATTGCTACTTTAGAAGCTAAACGACCTAATGTTTGACCTTCAGCATCAACTAAAACCCACTCTTTATTAACAGTAGCTTTATTTGCTGAAATCGTTTTGTAGCTTAATGTGTCCACACTAAATTATTTTTCTTAATTAAACATTCCTCTCTCAAAAAGAGTTTGCAAATTTACAATTATATATTTGATTAGCAAACTCTAGCATTACTTTATTTTGTTGAGATATTCCTTGGTTTTATTGAAGCAGAGTTTTAACAATCAAAAATTGATAATTTGAGTTAATGTTTTGTAAAAATAGATGGCTAATTGTAACATTAATAATAGTTTTATGTCTTTAATGAGAAAATGCTGTTCACTATTAAGTTTTTATTATTTGAATTTTGGCGGTTCAATGAATTAATTTAATGGTCGACTACAATAATATAGATCAGTTTATCAATCAAAATCACCAATCAATCAAATGAAACAACTACTCGGTTTATTAGTCATTACTTTATTTACTTCAAATTTTACGAATTCTCAAAATTCTTCAACTACTTACGAAAAGCGATCATATACAACCAAACAAATAATAGACAATAAAGTGCCTATAGTTGATGGTGTATTAGATGAAGACGCATGGAGTTTAGTAGAATGGACAACAGATTATATTGAGTTTCAACCAGATGTTGGAACTCCTCCAACAGAGCAAACTAAGATGAAGATTATTTATGATGATAAAAATCTTTATGTAGCTTTTAAATGCTATCAAGCTGATTCTTCAACTATTGAAAAACGTATGGGAAGACGTGATGATTTTCCTGGCGATTGGGTTGAAATCAATATAGGTAGTTATAATGATGATAGAACTGCATTTTCGTTTACAGCATCAGTTTCTGGTGTAAAGGGAGATGAGTTTATTTCTGATAATGGTAATTTTGACACGAGCTGGAATCCTATTTGGTACTTAGGAACTCAAATTGATGATGATGGTTGGACTGCTGAGATTAGAATTCCTTTAAGCCAGTTACGATTTGGAAATGAACAAGAACAAGTTTGGGGTTTACAATCAACGCGACGTTATTTTAACAATGAAGAGCGTTCAGTATGGCAACCAATTCCCGCAAACCCTCCAGGTTGGGTAAGTGAGTTTGGAGAACTAAGAGGGTTGATCGGTTTAAAACCTCAAAAGCAATTGGAAATTCAGCCATATACTGTTGCACAATTAGATACTTACAAAGCGCAAGCCGGAAATCCTTTCAGAGACGGAAGTGATGCTAAAATTACTGGAGGATTAGATGCTAAAATTGGAATTACAAATGATTTAACTTTAGATCTTACTATTAATCCTGATTTTGGTCAAGTTGATGCTGATCCTGGAGCTATTGCTTTAGATGGTTTTGAAATTTTCTTTCAAGAACGTAGACCTTTCTTTGTTGAAAACAAAAATGTGTTTGATTTTAGAGTTGGTGGTGGTGCAGATAATGTATTTAACCCAAGACGTATTGGTCGAGCACCTCAAGGTTATACAAGCGCAAATGGCAGTTTTGGTGAATATGAAGATATTCCAAATGCGACAACCATATTAGGTGCAGCAAAATTTAGCGGAAAAACTAAAAGTGGTTGGGCAGTTGGTATATTAGAAAGTATTACAGCAAAAGAATATGGAGAAGTTAGACTTGACGAACGCGCAGATGTATTAAGTGGTCTTACAGAAATAGGAGAAGAGCGTGAAGAATTGGTTGAACCTTTCACTAATTATTTAGTAGCTAGAGCACAAAAAGATTTTAACGACAGGAATTCATATGTTGGCGCCATATTTACTGCAACAAACAGAAATTTAGAAGACAATGTGAGTTTCTTGCATAAAAGTGCTTATACAGGAGGATTAGACTTTAAACACAATTGGAAAAACAGAACCTACTACGTATCAGGTAATGTTACCATGAGTAATGTTAATGGTACTGCAGAAGCAATTGAAGGCACTCAACGCTCTATAAGGCATTTATTTCAAAGGGTTGATGCAGGTCATATAGATGTAGATCCAACAAAAACATCACTTACAGGAACAGGAGGACGTATTGAAGTTGGTAAAGGTGGAGGAGGTAATTGGCGCTATAATATTGGTGCAAATTGGAAATCACCAGAATTTGAACTGAATGATTTAGGGTTTTTACGTCAAGCGGATGATATTAGACAATACACAAATATTAGACGTTTGTTTAATAAACCAACAAGTTGGTATAGACAGGCAAACCTTGGTTTTCAATTGTCTACAGCATTTGATTTTGAAGGCAATTATAATAGAATTCAATATGAAATGAATGGAAGTATTAATTTTAAAAACAATTATGGGCTTAATTTTGGTGGAGCGCACAAGCCAAGAATATTTATAAATACGTTTTTAAGAGGTGGACCACGTTGGAAATTTAATGAAGAGAATTTTTGGTACGTTTTTGTTAACACAGATCAGCGTAAAAAATTAAGCTTTAATGCAGGTCATGTTAATTCTAAGGCTACTCAAAAACAATTTGGACTTAATAGATATGAAGTAGGGTTAAGGTATCAGCCGTTAAACTCATTAAGCTTATCTCTTGATGTAGAATATGCCGAAAACCCAAACAGAACTCAATATGTAACTCAAAGAGATTTTGAAGGAACACAAAGATATATTTTGGGCGAAATAGATAATAAGACCTTAAGCTCAACTTTGAGAATTAACTACAGTATTAATCCTAACTTAACGATTCAATATTATGGTCAACCATTTATTTTTAAGGCAAAATACTCTAATTTCAATTATGTGAATAATTCAATAGCTGAAGATATAAATGATCGTGTTACTTGGTATAATGATGGACAAATTAATTTTGATAATGGAGTCTATTCAGTTGATGAGGGCGCAGATGGCAATGATGATTATTCTTTTGGAAATCCAGATTTTGCATTTGTACAATTTCGTTCAAATCTTGTAGTGCGTTGGGAATACATTCCAGGATCAGAAATATTTTTAGTATGGTCACAAGGTGTTGATGGATTTGGTGATGTAAATAATAGTTTTGGTGACATAGTTGACAACCAATTATTTAGTCAGAAACCACAAAACACGTTTTTAATTAAAGCAACTTATAGATTTGTTTTGTAAAATCAAGAATGATTAGTGTTTCTTTTGATTAATATTTAAAACGTACTTTTGTGTTTTAAATAAATTGATTAATTCTTTCCACATGTCAGTATCATTATACCATCGATTCTCGTATTTATTTATTAGTATTCTTAGTGTTAGTTTATTGATAGGTTGTGGAGAATCAAAATTTGAGTATACAATAAACTCAAAATTGAATCCACATAAAATTGCGCCTTTAACTGCAGAGCTTCAAATTGTATCTGAATTTCCATGTAAGGCAACCATAAAAGTATTAGGAGAAACACCAATAGAGCAATCTTTTGAAATTTTCAGCGATAGTCTTTCTATCCCAGTTGTTGGTTTGTATCCTGATAAGATAAACAAGGTTTTAGTAACTTTAAATTACGAAGGAGGAACTGTAATTGATACTGTAGATATTAAAACAAAACCAGTTCCTGTTGGATTTCCACGTATTGAAATTAATAAACTAGAGCGTTCAAGTATGGAACCTGGTTTACATGGTTGTGATATTCACTTTGCCAATTTTGGTAAATTTAATTCAATACCAATAATTTTTGATGATCAAGGCATAGTGCGTTGGTTTCTTGATTTTAGTTTCACTAATGAGATGACCGCACCTTTTCAAAGACTAAAAGATGGTACAATATTAGTCGTTAATAGACACGAAATTTTTGAATTTGATATGCTTGGCCAAATTGTTAAACAAACTCAAATAGACAAGAATTATGGAATGCATCATGATGCCATTGAATTGCCAAATGGAAATTTATTGATTTGTGTAGGAAAACGTGATGCTTTTATAAGCCTTAAAGGAGAGACCGTTCAATCTGACAGTGATTTTATTGTCCTATTTGACAGGAAGAAACAAGAAATTGTTAAAGAGTGGGATTTGGCAAAACATTTAGATGTAAGTAGAGACGACGTTAACTTTTTGCGACCAGGTGATTGGTTACATATGAATGCCCTTGCTTTTGATGAAAGAGATAATTCTATAGTAGTTTCTGGAAAAAATCAAGGTTTGGTAAAAATATCAAAGGATGATGAATTATTATGGATTATGGCTCCTAAGCAGAATTGGGGTAAATCAGGAAGAGAAGGTAAAGGAAAGGACACCAAACAATATTTGCTAACTGCTGTAAATAAAGATAATCAACCCTACTCAAAAGCTGTTCAAGAAGGTAAAGAAAGTCATCCAGAATTTGATTTTCCTTGGGGACAACATGCGCCAAAATTTCTTCCGAACGGAAATATAATTGTTTTTGACAATGGCTCTCATAGAAATTATAATGATGAAAACAATTATTCAAGAGCAGTAGAGTATGCTATAAATGATGATGAGAAAACTGTACAACAAGCATGGCAATATGGTAAGGAAAGAGGACAAGAAATGTTCTCGGCAATTGTTAGCGATGTTGATTATTTATCTAATACTGGGAATATTTTGGTGACATCAGGGCATATTTCACCACAATCTAATCATTCAGGAAAAATTATTGAAGTTAATAAAGATACTGGTAAAGAAGTTTTTGAAGCTAGCTTATATTATAAAACAGTTAGAGGTAAAAAAGTAAATGGTTGGGGACAAATGGATATTTTGTACAGATCACAACGTATTGAGTTGCAGTATTAACCTTTTGCAGCATCTTTAATCATATCGTTTACCATTTCATGAAAGTTTTCTTTCTTATTCAAGTGTGGAAAATCTTCAGTTGGGACAGGGATATTTAAAAAATCACAAAGAGGTTGCCAACCCTCAGCAACGTCAAAAACTAATAATTTGTCTTTTGGCACATGTGCCTTAACGTTTTCAATATGTTTATGAAAAATAGATTTTGCATGAGACTCAGAATCAAATTGACCATCAAACTGCTTTGATAAATACGTTTTTTTCATGAATTTTATGCACTTAAATGTATCTCGCAAACTAGAGCTAAACACCATTTTTGAAAGCAATACAATTTTAGCTAAAACGGTTTGAGGTCCAGATTTACGTATAGTTTTTGAAGTACTCTCGTACCATTTATCAACATCTCTAACAGACAAAATCACTTTTGCATCAGGATATTGATTCATTAGAATTTTATAATAAGGATATCCAGGAAAATCAACAGTAGCTTTAAAGCCTTCAAATAATGCGTCAAAATTAGTAGTGCCTGAAGTTTCTAATTCTTGCCAATGCACTAGTTTTTTAGGATGTGCAATTAAATCTTTAAAATGATATGTATCGTTAAACCCTAAAACTTGCAAGGCTTGTTTCAGTGTTGTTGTTCCGGTTCTTGGAAATCCAGCTCCAATTATTTGTATTGACATGTTGTTGTTTTAGGCGTTGCAAATATATTAAAATAGAAAAACCTTGACTAATTACGTTTATTAATCTATTAACTTAAAAGGAATTCTTTTTAAAGCTACTTGACCATTACTAATTACCATAAGCACATCCTGTAATGCCATAATATTATCTAAGGGATTTTTAGGAAGAAGAATTAAATCTGCTTCCTTGCCAACTTCAATGGTTCCTGTTTTGTCTTCTAAACCTAAAAGTTCAGCAGCAATTTTTGTAGCAGATTGTAATGCCTGAAAATTAGTCATTCCAAGTCTTACAAAATGTTCAGCTTCTAAAGAAACTCGCGTTGTACTTTCGGCACTATAATCATTATCAGCTCCAGTAGCTATTTTTACACCAAGAGCAATTGCATTTTTAACAGCTTGCTCTGCTTCTGGCATCATAGATTTACCTCTTAATTCAAGAGTAGGATTGCTATATTCGCCTCCAGGAATTTTTAAATCTTCAATGGTTATTATGGTTGGAACCAAAAACACACCTTTTGTTTTCATTAAAGTTAGTGTTACACGACTTAAATAAGTACCATGTTCTATGCTTAAAGCTCCAGCTTCAACAGCAGATCTTGCGCCTTCATCACCATGTGCATGAACCATTACTTTTAAGTTGTGTTTTGCAGCTTCATCAACAACAACTCTAAGTTGTTCTGTGGTATAGGTTTGTTGTCTTGGGTCTGTCTCTGGTAATCCAGCACGTTCAGTACCTCTAGTTTTAATAACATTAACTCCTCTATCTGCATTTATCTGGACAAGTAGTCTAAGTTCGTCATCAGATCTGACACCATTACTTAAAACACTTAATCTTGGGTCTGCTAAAATGGTTTCTCCCAAATTTGGAGACACATAAACACCTGCACTTATAAAATCGGGACCAGGAATTACACCAGTTTTAGATAAATTTGCTAGAGCTACATCTTGATATGATGATGTACTTGCAGATCTAACCGTTGTGACACCAGATTTTAATGCTCTGTCTGCAGCTTTTAAATTACTAATATGTGTATGAACATCTATCATTCCAGACATCATATAATAGCCGAAACCATCAATAACTGTATAACCTTTAGGGTCTTCACTAAGCTGTTTACCAACCCATTCTATAGTGCCATTTTTTATTTTAATGGCGGAATTTTCAATTATTTTGTCACTATTACCATCAAAAACATGAATATTTTTAAGATATAGATGTTGAGAGTTTATTGTGCTGAAAGCAAAAATAAATAGAACACTAGTTAGAAGTTTCATGGTTTGTATTTTACTTTAAATGTAGTATTTTTCATGAACATTTCTAAGTAATAGTTAACTCTAATACTCCTCCACCCAATTATCACCAATACCTAAAGGGACATTTGATTATATTGATACATTTATTAGTTAAAAATTTGAAATATTAAGATGTTTTGAAGCTCTTTATTCAGAATAAATTTCTGGATTTGGATAAAAAGCTGCAATTGCAAACCAATAACTGACTACAGATTTTGATATCGTTAATTTTTCACCAGTTCGAGGGCCTTCTATGGCTTCTCCAAATATGTTCCATTTATTGCCTTCGTTATCGCTAAAAAATTCCTCTGTATCATTATAATTGTATTGAAAATCTAAATCTAAATAAGGGCCAGAAAGCGTAAATGCATTAATAATGTCACTATTACCAACTATTAAATGTGTTTTACCATTAAAGGTTTCCTTTATGGTTTTTCCGCCAATAAAATCTTCAAATCTGTATGCTCTAGTAATTGTATTATCAATTATAGCATATACTCTTTCTTTACGGGGTAAAGCATCGTTTGCAGGGTTCACGTTAAATAGTAAAAAGTCATTGTTTGTTATGTAATCACCATAAGGGTATTGACCATAATCTCTGTTAAATCCAGTGTTGAGACTTAAAACTTTTGTAGATGGGAACATGTTTTTCCAAACGCCCCATTTGGTTTCTACAACACTAATTGTTTGAGGAAGATCACCCATTAAGGCTCCATTAACACATTCTAGTTTTAGTTGAGACCAATTACTACCTGTGTTTCTATCAAATAAAATCAAATTTGAATTGTACAACAAACCGGAAACGCCAAAAGTAGTTGCTTGACCATTTACAACACCATCCCAACCAAAAGCAGTTCCTGTTAAAGGGCAGTAATTAATAGTTACTGGCGAACCTCCTACGTCGTTGTCATTAACAATTTCATGCCAGTCCATAACTATGTGAGGATATGCCTTAATTTCATTTCCTTTTATTATCCCAATAACCAGATCATCGTCACTTATATAATTGGCGTTCGCACCTATAAAAACTGGATTGTCTATTGCTGGAATTCCACCTCTACCTGGACCACCATCTCTAATTTCTTCAATTGGAATTAACCATTCTTCAGGATTATAAGAACTTGATGGAAAGTCAAGATCAGTACTGTTACTGCATGATGCGAACAATAGAATTACGAATAAATATATTACATTTTTTTTCATAGCACATGATTTAAAATAATTTTTTTTGTTTTCTAGTAATGTTGATTAAAATTCCAGATGAAACCCTGAAAGTTGGTGTTAGTTGTGTTCCATCTACATTACTATAAATGGGTATTTCTGCTTTTGTATTAAAGGATATTGAAGGGCTTATTTGAATTGAAAAGTTAGGAACAAGAAACACCCACTTTCCACCTGTACTTTCAATATCGAATCCGTCAATTGCGTCTTTTTCTGCACTTCTATATTTGAAGGATAAACTAGGATCAGCTAAGGTATTAAAAAGTATGAATTGATCTGAAAAGCCTATGAAGGCTTGTAATTCGTTACCAAATTTATATTCTGAAGTTTTTAAATAGGAATTATTTGTCCCAGAGGATCTATATATAATTCTGGAAAAAACACTAAATGAAGGTCTAGAGTTTAAGTTTTTAGAGAGTAGAGAGTAATAAATAATGTCCCAAGCATTACTTCCAGGTTGTAAATCTGAATTTAATACAATACCAATATCATTTGTTTCGGTTGACGAACCTATTGGAATTTTTGTCCCCAATCCTATATTGAAAGCACTATTTTCTCCTAATAATTTAGGAAAATTATATTTTAATAATACGACTGCATCTCCTACACCTGAAGTTTGATCAAGAGTATTATTGCCTAATTGAGAAATTTTTCTACGTTGATTGACCCAAGAAAATAAAGCTTCAGCAGAGAACCTATCTGTTATTGAATATCCAACATTTAACAATACAGAATGTGTTATTCTTAGTCTTGAATTATCGTTTAAATTTTCAGTTCCACTATTTAAAGTATTAAGATTGTTATAATCGTAGCTTAGTCCAATTTGGATAGTTCCTTTTTCTGAAATGTCTAAGCCTAAATTATTTGATAGCGGAATACCTCCAGAGCAACAAGTTTGTGCATTGGTTGTAATGGAACCAACAATAAAAAAGGTAAGAATTATTATTCTATATTTCATTTCAGACATTAAGTTAACTTAGAGGTCGTTACTCAATAGGGATACTTACATAATTTAACATAATGAGAATGTTACTATGTTATTTTTTTTGTGCAATATTATAGATACTTGTATAGAGGATAACTTATTTTTGCAGCCTTAAAAGCGGGTGAGAGAGGACAATTTGAATGATTAATATTATATCTAAATCAATTTCAAAATGTTGTAATTTTTATTTCATTTGAAGGGTTTTAATGCGCCTCTAACCAATTATCACCCATATCTAAATCGACATCTAATGGCACATCAAGTGTGTACGCATTTTCCATTTCCGTTTTGATTAGTGTTTTCATTGCTTCCAGTTCTGGTTTGTACACATCAAATACCAATTCATCATGGACTTGTAAAAGCATCTTTGATTTATAATCTCCAGATTGAAGTTTGTCGTAAATGTTAATCATCGCAATCTTGATAATATCTGCAGCACTACCTTGAATTGGTGCATTTACTGCATTACGCTCTGCAGCACCACGAACAATAGCGTTACGTGAGTTGATATCTTTTAAATAACGACGACGACCTAAAACGGTTTGTACATAACCATTATCTCTAGCAAAATCAACCTGCTCACTCATATAAGCACGAAGTTTCGGATAGGTTTCATAATAGGTATCAATGAGCTCTTTGGCTTCGCCACGTGATAAATCTGTTTGGTTACTCAATCCAAAAGCAGATACACCATAGATGATTCCGAAGTTGACCGTTTTAGCATTACCACGTTGTTCACGAGTGACTTCAGAAAGAGGTACATTAAACACTTTTGAAGCTGTAGAAGCATGAATATCTTCACCATTTTTAAACGCTTCAATCATTGTTTCTTCTTTACTCAACGCTGCAATGATTCGCAATTCTATTTGCGAGTAATCGGCAGCGAGTAAGGTATAATCTTCGTTTCTTGGCACAAAAGCTTTTCTCACCTGACGACCACGTTCGGTACGAATAGGAATGTTCTGTAAATTCGGATTATTACTACTAAGTCGTCCAGTAGCAGCAACGGTTTGCATATAATCGGTATGCACACGACCTGTAAGCTCTTCTACTTGTAGGGGTAAGGCATCAACATATGTGCTTTTTAGTTTTGCAAGTCCTCTATAGTCTAATATATTCTGAATAATCTCATGGTCTTTTGCTAAATACGATAAGATATCTTCTGAGGTTGCATATTGTCCAGTTTTAGTCTTTTTCGGCTTATCTACCAATTTCATTTTTTCAAATAAAATAATCCCTAACTGCTTTGGTGAGGCAATATTGAATTCTTCGCCAGCAGCTTCATAAATACTTTTTTCAAGATCAGCAATATCATTATTGAGTTGTTCTGATAAGGAATTCAAGAAATCTTTATCAAGGTTAATACCTTCCAATTCCATAGTCGCTAGAACACGTAGCAACGGAATTTCAATATCATTAAATAATGTTTTGGTATTGGCTTCTCCTAATTCTTTTTCGAAATGTTCTTTTAACTGAAGTGTAATATCTGCATCTTCAACAGCATATTCGGTTTGTTTCTCTAAAGGAACGTCTCGCATCGATAATTGATTCTTCCCTTTTTTACCAATGAGATCCACAATAGAAATTGGTGTGTAATTCAAATACGTTTCCGCGAGCACATCCATATTATGTCGCATATCTGGATTAATCAAATAATGCGCTAACATGGTGTCAAAAAGCTTCCCTTTGACCTCTATATTATATTTTGCTAAGATTTTAATGTCGTACTTTAAATTCTGACCAATTTTTTCAATCTGTTCGTTTTCAAAAAAAGGGCGTAAAATTTCAATCAATTCTTGAGCTTCATTTCTGTTCTCTGGAAATGGAACATAAAAGCCTTTGCTAGTTTCCCATGAAAATGAAATACCAACGAGCTCTGCTGTTAACGGATTAAGTCCAGTCGTTTCCGTATCAAAACATACAGAGACTTGATTCATTAGGTTTTTCACGAATAGTTTGGTAGCTATTCCTGAAGAGACACTTTGGTAAAAATGAGATGTATTCTCGGCAGTTTTACGTGTAAATTCTGATACTGATTCAGCTGGTGCAGAATCATCTCCACCAAATAATGAAAACTGTCCAGCTCCTGCAGATTTTTGTCCTTTCGGTGTAGACTTGTTTTCAACAGGTTTAGTATTGAGTGCTTGTGCGGTTTCTGTTTTAGGCGCAGTCGCTTCCGCAGAAAATGTTTTTAAGAAATTATCGGTAAGTCGTCTAAATTCTAATTGAGAGAAAATATCTTTTACTTTTTCAACATCTGGATGATCGAGTTCAAAATCTTTAGCCTTAAACTCTACAGGAACATCTAACATAATCGTTGCAAGCTTCTTTGAAAGGAGACCTAATTCACCATTAGCTTCAATTTTCTCTTTCATTTTTCCTTTAAGCTCATGGGTATTGGCTAAAAGGTTTTCCATACTTCCATAAGCAGCTAAAAATTTCTTTGCCGTTTTTTCACCAACACCAGGTAATCCAGGAATATTATCTGAAGCATCTCCCATCATGCCTAAAAAGTCAATGACTTGTAAAGGATTTGTGACTTCAAATTTTTTCTGAACTTCAGGAATCCCCCAAGTTTCATATCCACCACCAAAGACTGGTCTGTACATAAATATGTTTTCAGAAACGAGCTGAGCAAAATCCTTGTCAGGCGTTACCATAAAAGTTTTGTAGCCTTCTTTTTCTGCTTTTTTGGCTAATGTTCCGATGACATCATCAGCTTCAAAACCTTCTTTCACCATGATTGGAATATGCATAGCTTTCAAAATCTCATAGATGTAAGGCACTGCAGTTTTAATGCCTTCAGGTGTTGCATCGCGATTAGCCTTGTATGCTTCAAACATTTCTACACGATCTACACTTCCGCCTTTATCAAAACAAACAGCCAAATGATCTGGACGTTCACGTTTTATTACATCCAACAAAGAGTTCATAAAACCCATTATAGCTGAGGTGTCTTCTCCTTTTGAATTAATTCTTGGATTTTTAATAAAAGCATAATAGCCACGAAAAATTAAAGCGTAAGCATCGACTAAGAAAAGGCGTTTTTGTTCTGACATGTTTGTGTTTTGTTGAAGACTATAAAACTACAAAAACTTATGCTTTAATAGATGAAATTTGAATTGCAATTTGTAATTTTCACTTCTAAATTATTACGATGAATACATTCTCAATTGTTATACATGGAGGAGCAGGAACTTTAGTAAAAGGGTTAATGACTTCTGAATTAGAAGCACAATATCAATTGGCATTAAAAACGGCAAAAGATGAAGCTTATGTAGTACTTGAAAAAGGAGGAACTGCATTAGACGCTGTTGAAACTGCTGTAAAACTGCTTGAAGACACACCATTATTTAATGCAGGAAAAGGATCTGTATTTACTGCTGAAGGTACACATGAAATGGATGCATCTATTATGGATGGAAAAAACTTGGAAGCAGGAGCTGTAAGTTTAGTTACTGGGATTAAAAACCCTGTGTCTTTAGCTAGAGATGTTATGGAAAAAAGCTATCATGTGTTTTTAGCTGGCGAAGGTGCCATGCATTTTGCAAGAGGTCAAGGTTATGATATTGAAACACCTGAGTATTTTTATGATGAAGTAAGATATAAGCAATGGCAAGGGATAAAAGACAGTGATAATTTTCAATTAGATCATAGTGTAAAAAAGGATGGAAAGTTTGGTACTGTTGGAGCTGTGGCTTGCGACAAAGACGGAAATATTGCTGCTGCAACATCAACTGGAGGAATGACCAATAAAAAATGGGGACGTGTTGGAGACTCTCCTATGATTGGTGCTGGAGTTTATGCAAATAATAAAACCTGCGCTATAAGCTGTACAGGAAGTGGTGAATTCTTTATTAGAGGTGTTGTAGCATATGATGTATCTTGTTTAATGGAACATAAAGGCATGTCACTTGAAGATGCTTCAAACGAAGTAATTAATAAACGAGTGCTTAAAATTAAAGGCGATGGAGGTTTAATTGCTGTTGATGCTCAAGGTAATATTGCGATGCCTTTTAATACTGAAGGCATGTATCGTGCTTATAAAACTTCAGCAGGAAAAGAAGAGATTGCTATTTATAAATAATCATGTCTTATTTCTTTCAAACCAATGTTTAGGTAGATAATAAATGATTACAGTCCACACAAATAGCACGTTTAGTGCAAACAAAACGATTCTATGATTATATAGAACAACATACATTGCCATGTCTATAATTAAGATGATCATAAAAAAGTTTGGTGTGTAAAGTATGATGTCTCTCAAAGCATCATGATTGTACACTATTTTGTTCTTGGTTTTAAGTCTTAGCCAAAAAGAATTTTCAGAAGATAAAGGCGACCAAGTTTGCTTCTTATCAAGATCAATAAATGTAAAGAATCGTTTTAAATTATTCTGACTTTGCACCTTGAAGTTAATTATCAACTGTTCTTTAGGAACACTTAAAAAGGCTAATAAAACAATAGCTAGCGATTCTGTAAAATGACCAAACCTAAAAGCAGTTAGCGTAAATAAGGTGGTGTGAAATATTATTATGAACCAAATAGTGAGGTTTCTAGTTTTTTTAAATAAGATTAAAACTGCAACGGCAAACTCTGTAAGCATTGCTATATATGACAATAGTTTTGCGAAAATTAGTTCAGGTAATAATTCGGACACATACAAATACACAGGATTCTCTCTAGCACTTCCTAACCAAGTATCCATAAACGCTCCAGACCACCAATCGGGATCTAAAAACTTATTTATTGAAGCTCCAAAATAAACTAGACTCAATTGAAAAATCAATAGATAAGGAGGCTCTTTCTCATTAGTTAATCCTGCTAAAAACAATGCACATCCACAGATAAATGTATGATTAGAAAATAAAGGCTTAGATGCTATCATACTTAATATAACGACAAGACCAGTAATGATACTAGCAGTGCGAACTTTAATATTAAACATTAGGGCAAATGCGCTACAAGCGTAAACAGTTCTTAGTATGAATTTAAACACATTTGGGTAGTCATTAAAAGTGTCTAAAGCTGGTATAAAAGGAATAAAAGGATCGGCAATTTTATAAAAGATGTGATGTGATGTAAGTAAAATAACAAATAATTTACACATCAACAAAACATTAGGATGAAGTTTAGTTCCTTCAAACTGAAAAAGTCTAAATATTAAAGTTAATACACTACTCATGCTCAAACTTCCATGTTTTTTCTTCGTCACCATTTGTTGTGTATGTCATGATCACTTTGGCATTTTCATTTTTACTATAAGTGTATTCATATTGCGAAATAAGTGAAATAATATTGTAGATAGAGCGTTGCTCCCAGCCCTTCATTTTGTATTGATATCGAGCGACAGTTTCTTCTGTTGTAAGTGTTTCTCCATCAATAGTGACTCTTACTTCAAATTTTGTATGACTATCATAAGGTGCCCAGGAAAAAAAGCGTTCAGGAATAAAACGAGCATATGTAATTGAGCCAACTTGAAGTAGAAGAAAAAGTATTCCGATAAAAACCCTAAATTTCATAAGAGTTAAATCTATATGAAATTAAAGATGATTTCAAAAAAATTAGATAAAAGGAGCTTCAATTGGAAGAACTGTTACTTTTCTGTTTTTAATATCATATTGATCGCCATTTGATAAAACATGAACTATCATATGCGCCATCGTCATAGGTGTTCCTTCTTTTAATAACCTTTCATTATTATGTGTAAGCTCATTGCCATCAAAAACAATAACCATTCCTGATCCAATTACTGTAGAATTAGTTCCGTTTTTTATAATCATTCCAGTATCTTCAGCTAGACCTATTCCTACTAAATTAGGAAATTTTGCAACGGCTTCACTTTGTCTTCCAAAACGACCTCTTCTAATAAAATGAGTGTCAATTATCAATTCAGGAATTAGTCCTAATCCTTCATACATAGTAACTGCACCTTTAATAAAAGCTTCAGTTGCGCTACCACCTGCAATCATTTTTTGAGTCATTGCCATTGCACCAGCACTAGTTCCTGCAATCACAAAACCTTCTTCATTTTTGTAACGATCAACTAAAATATTGTGTATGGTTGTTCCTCCAATCCTTTTAGAAATTTTAGATTGATCTCCACCAGAAAACATAATGCAATTAGCAGTTTTTATTAAAGCTATAGCATGTTGTTTTTCAGAATCTTCTTTACTTCTAATATCGAGAACATGTATGTTTTTACAACCTAATGAGGTAAATGCTTCAATATAGTTTTCACCAACTTCAACAGGTATACTAGAGGCAGTAGGAATTATAACAATTTTAGCATCAATACCACCAGCTTCTTTTACTACGTGAAATAGGATGCCTTCATCAATAAATTCTAGCGAATACAATTCATTTTCTTTCAAGCCTTTATCCTCATTTCCTCCAATAGGAATCAATGTACCTTTTGCCTTATTCATAAATAATATCGTAATTTCAAGATTGGGCAAAAATAAGGTAATTTTTTATTAGAAAAATGTATATATTTATAATCTTTCACCAAAATAAACTAAAAGCCAATCAACATGAAGATACGTGAGATAAACGCCATGAGAGGACCAAATTATTGGTCAATACGAAGACATAAGTTAATAGTAATGGTTTTGGATCTTGAAGAGATGGAAGAGTTACCTTCTAATAAAATAGAAGGATTTTCTGAACGATTAAAAGCAATGTTCCCTTCAATGTATTCTCATCGTTGTTCAGAAGGCTGCGAAGGTGGATTTTTTATGCGTGTTGACGATGGTACATGGATGGGACACATCATAGAGCATATTGCTTTAGAAATACAAACACTTGCAGGAATGGATACTGGTTTTGGGAGAACCAGAGGCTATGGAGAAGAAGGTGTTTATAGTGTGGTATTTTCATATATGGAAGAATCAGTTGGTCGATTTGCGGCAAAATCAGCCGTAAGAATATGTGAAGCCCTAATTGCTGGAGAAGATTATGATTTATCTGATGACATACAAGAGATGCGTGAATTACGCGAGGCAGATCGTTTAGGACCAAGTACTGGTTCTATAGTGGCTGAAGCTGAAGCGAGAGGCATTCCATGGATTCGATTAAATAAATATTCATTATGCCAATTAGGTTATGGTGCGAATCAAAAGCGTATTCAGGCAACTGTAACAAGTGAAACAAGTAGCATTGGTGTTGAATTAGCATGTGATAAAGAAGATACTAAATATTTATTGGAGCAAGCAGAGGTTGAAGTGCCTCGAGGCGATATTATTCGTCGTGAACGTAGTTTGGAAGAAGCTTGTGATTATGTTGGTTTTCCTTTGGTAATCAAACCAGTTGATGGGAATCATGGTAGAGGAATTACTGTAGATATACAAAATTACGATGATGCATTAGTAGCATTTAATCATGCAAAAGAAAGCTCGCGTAGTGGCGCTATTATTGTTGAAAAATTTATAACAGGTGAAGATTATAGATTGTTAGTTATTAATAATGTATTAGTAGCTGGTGCTATACGCACTCCTGCGCATGTAATTGGTGATGGAAAATCAACAATTCAAGAACTTATTGATGAGGTTAATAAAGATCCTCGTCGTGGTTATGGCCATGAAAATGTACTTACCAAAATTACCACAAACGAGTTAACACAAACGATTATTAAAGACGCAGGATATGCCTTAGATTCTGTTATTGCTGAAGACGAACGCCTCATATTAAAAGATACTGCCAACTTAAGTACAGGAGGAACAGCCGAAGATATTACAGATATAATTCATCCAGCAAATGTTAGCATGGTTGAACGTATTTCAAAAATTATAGACTTAGATATATGTGGAATTGATATTATGACTACTGATATATCAAAGCCATTATCTGAAACTGGAGGTGCAGTACTGGAAGTTAATGCAGGACCAGGATTTAGAATGCATTTAGCTCCAACAACAGGATTACCTCGAAATGTGGCTAGTCCAGTAATTGATAAATTATTTCCAATAAAAGGAGATACAGGTCGCATTCCTATTATAGCAATTTCTGGAACTAATGGAAAAACGACAACTACTAGGTTAATTGCGCATATTGCAAAAATGAGAGGTTTTCGTGTTGGTTATACCACAAGTGACGGTGTTTATATACAAAACAGATTGCTCATGACTGGTGATTGCACAGGGCCTGCAAGTGCTGAGTTTGTGTTAAAAGATCCAACTGTAAATTTTGCGGTTTTGGAATGCGCTAGAGGTGGATTGTTACGTGCTGGACTTGGGTTTAAAAAATGTGATGTAGCTGTAGTAACTAATGTGGCAGTAGATCATTTAGGATTAAAAGGAATTCATACTATTGAACAATTAGCAAAAGTAAAAGGCGTAGTGCCTGAAACTGTTTTACCTGATGGGTATGCTATTTTAAATGCTGATGATGACTTAGTCTATAATATGAGGCGATCTGTAGATTGCAATGTCGCGTTATTCTCTATGGATGAGAACAACCCAAGAATAAAAGCATTGCAACGTTTACATGGTATTACAGCAGTTTATGAAAATGGCTATGTGACCATATGTAGAGGTGAATGGAAAATGCGATTAATGAAAGCTGAAAACATTCCGTTAACTTATGGTGGAAAAGCAAAATTTATGATTCAAAATGTGTTGGCAGCTGTACTTGCAGCACATGTACAAGGTATTAGTATTGAAGATATGAAAGCTGCATTAGAGACCTTTATTCCTTCAGCGTCACAAACCCCAGGACGTTTAAATTTATTTAAATTTGAAAATTTCACAATCCTTTTAGATTACGCACACAATCCTGCTGGAATGAGAGCACTACATAAATTTGTTGATGAATTAGATGCAACAGTTAAAGTAGGCATTATAGCAGGAATTGGAGACAGACGTATTGAAGATAATAATGAAATGGGAAGTATTGCGGCCGAAATGTTTGATGAAATTATTATTCGTCAAGATAAACGCTTAAGAGGTAAAACAGAAGAAGAGTTGATTAAGATGCTTCATGATGGGATTAAGATGAAAGATCCAAATAAGAAAACAACTATTATTCCTTCTGAAAAGGAAGCGATAACTTATGCTGTGAAAAACGCCGTAAAAGGCTCTTTAATTATATTATGTAGTGATGTTATTCCTGACGCTTTAGATTTAGTACAACAATTTAAAGAACAAGAAGCAAGAGGAGAATTAGTGTTTACAGATTAATAACAATTACTTACGCATAAAAAAAGCATCTCGTTTAGAGATGCTTTTTTTATTATATATATTTTAATATTAGCTATTTAAAGTTGCATTACCTTTAATTTGAAGACTTTTAATATAAGCTTTTACACTAATAATATCGTTACTCTTCTTAAAGTTAAGATTTGATTGCTCTAAAGGGTTGATGCTAATATGCTCAGTTTTCTTCTTAGCAGCTACTTCAGTTTTTATAGTAGAAATAAGTTCAGTATTAGTTTTAACGTTCTCATCACTGTTTTGTGCAGTCATTAGAAAAGGGGAAACTAAAATCGCTATTGTTAATATTACTTTTTTCATCACTATTATTCTTGTAGGTTTCTGATACAAAGTAACTACACAACTAAGGTTGAAGAGGAATAAATTTGATGAAGTGCAAGAAAATTTGGTTTTTTAGGAGTATTGAACAAGAATTATCGATGAACTACACTTTTTGACAATACAGTTAAACCCACTAAACACGCATTTGGTCGTTAATAGATGTTTTTAAACCATTCACCGAAATCTAAAGACATGGTAAATGTAGGAAAACACTTATTATATGGATTTATGCCTTATTAAAGTAATCCGATTGTATTTGCTCATTTACACCATCTTGATATTTTGTCATGCTAAACCACTGGTGAATAGAGTAACTTCCAGTTTCACCATGCTTATTAACAGCAATATAGCCAACTTGAAAGTTTGCATAGTCGCTATTTGGCTTGTTTACAATTCTACTTATTGCCTCTTCACAAGCTTCTTGTGGTGATTTTCCTTGTCGCATTAATTCAACGACTAAAAAACTACCAACTGTTTTTACGACTTCTTCACCTAATCCAGTGGCTACACAAGCGCCAATTTCGTTATCAACAAATAAGCCTGAACCAATAATAGGACTGTCTCCAACACGTCCTGCCATTTTATAAGCCAAACCACTTGTAGTACATGCACCAGAAATGTCACCATTTTTGTCAATGGCTAGCATTCCTATAGTATCGTGGTTTTCAATATTGATAATGGGTTTATATTTCGCTTCAATTTTCCATTTCTCCCAAGCTGCTCTAGAAGCATCAGTTAATAAATTTTCAGGTTCAAAGCCATTCGCAACTGCAAATTGTTGAGCACCTTCGCCTGCTAACATCACATGAGGAGTGTCTTCCATTACCTTTCTAGCTACTGATACAGCATGTGTAATGTTTTTAAGATAGACCACAGAACCACAATTTCCATGTTTATCCATAATACAAGCATCAAGTGTTACATTGCCTTCACGATCAGGTAAACCACCTTTCCCTACCGATTGCCCTTTTTCATTAGCTTCTTCTATCATACAGCCTTGTTCTACGGCATCTAACGCTGTTCCTCCAGCTTCAAGTACTTCCATGGCTTTTGCTGTAGCATCAATTACATGCCATGTTGCTATAACTAATGGTAAGGTAGTTTTTGTTGTTGTAGCTACTGTTTTTATTTCTTCTGAAGTTTTCTCATCGCAACCAACTAAAGCGTTACCAACTGCTAGTCCAACTCCTGTTAATGATGCATTTTTAATAAAGTTTCTACGTTTCATATTTCTGAAATTAGGTGATGTTTATTTTTTTTGAATTTCTATAACCAAACCATAAAATATAGCTATAACAAGCTATTATAAAAAATAAGGCTGTTTTAAATCCAATGATATCTGTTAAAAATCCATATAATGGTGGAATTAATGCGCCACCAACAATTGCCATACATAATAAACCTGAAGCTTTTGCTTTAAGTTCACCAAGGCCATCAATGGATAAAGTAAAAATAGTTGGGAACATAATAGAATTAAATAAACCAACAGCCAAAATACTCCACATACTTAATAATCCTGTGGTACTTATTGAAATTAGTATGAATACGATTGCTAAAGTTGCAAATATCCCAAGTACTCTTCCGGGCTTCATGATTTGCGTTAAATAAGAACCGACAAAACGACCTATCATAGCTCCAGACCAATAGAAAATTACAAATATGCCTAGTAATGCCTTGCTATCTGCTCCATCAATTGATTTGAAGAAGATTTTTGAGACAAAATTGACAATATTCATTAAAGTTTCGCTTTGCTGGATTAGAGGTGCTAAATTCATGTCTAAAAAGTAGTTCACCAAATAGCTTCCAATCGCAACTTCTGCACCAACATAGAAGAAGATGCCTAAGACTCCTTGCATTAATTTTTTATTATGAAAGGCTTCAGCATAAGTTCCGGTTGATGTTTCGCTCATCATTTTCGGAAGTTTAGCAAACAAGAAAATAACAGCGATAAAACCAATAAATAATGCTAATCCTAAAAAAGGCATTTGTACTGCAGAAGCTTCAGATGCTAAATACGTTTCTTTAGCAGTTCCAGTTAATGATGCAATTTCATCTTCAGTTTTGATGGTGTCGCTTAAAATAAACAAAGCACCGACAGCAGGAGCAATGGCTGTTCCTAAGGAGTTAAAAGCTTGAGATAAGTTTAGACGACTTGATGCACCATTTTCACTACCTAATACAGCAACAAATGGATTTGCTGCCACTTGAAGAATAGTCATACCTCCAGCCAAAATAAAGTAAGCCAACATAAAAACACCAAAAACACGGTACGAAGCCGCAGGATAAAACAATAAACAACCAATTGCCATAGTTAATAAGCCAAGAATAATACCTTTTTTGTACCCAATTTTTGATAAAATATAACTTGCTGGAATAGAAAGTAAGAAATACGCTCCAAAAAAGGCAAACTGTACTAAACCTGCTTGAAAGTAGGTGAGTGTAAATAATTCACGTAAACGAGGAATTAAAGAATCTACTAATACAGTAATAAATCCCCAAAGAAAGAATAGTGTAGTTAATAGAATGAATGAGGAACGATATGATTTTTGTTGATTCATAAGAATAATTAGTGTTTATTTAATTGTAATCTCATCTACAAATAACCAACTTCTACCATCATGTTCATAACCTAAATGCCATTCTGGAAGTATGCCTAGTTTTTTAGCAATAATCTTCACATAACGATAATTTGCTGAAGCCTGTTTAAATGCTACATTTTGTATAGATACTTCATCAGAGGCTGTTATTTCTGGAAAGTTGAATTGTCCAATAGAGCTAAAAGTTTTTCCATCTTTTGATACTAAACATTCAACTTCAGTTGGATAAAAAATCCAGGATCGTTGGTCTTTTAAAAAATTAACAACAACATTTGTTATTGGTTTTTCAGAACCTAAATCTACGGTTGCAACAACATCTGAATCAAAATAACCTTGCCATGTTCCAGTTCTGAAATCTTCTGCACCAATAATGCCGTCAATTAAAGCATCATTGCCTCCAGCATTATATTGATTGGCATATTCTGTATCTAACTTAATACTTAAATTAGGATCAATTTTGTAAAAATCAGTGGTAATTGTTGCACTTTTAACATCGCCTTTTTGAGAATATACACTTAGTGAAATAGGTTCAGATATTGTTATAGGACTTTCATATACAACATAATCGTTATCATCTAATGTGTAATAAATTGCAGCCTCAGAATCTACACTTTGCAATGTAATGGCTGTAGATTCTTTAAAAGCAACATCACCTTTTGCAATAAAAGGAGCAGGAACAATAAGATGATCAATAATTTCGGTTTTTGGTTCTTGACCTTCTTTACTTCCCCAAGCTGTAGGTTTATTAGTCATTTGAAACTCTAAGGTTCCACCATTTATGATGTCATCATGTTTAAGAAAAGAGCGTTCTAAAGACACACTATTTAATGAAACATCTTTTATATAAATATTCTCATCATTAATATTATGAGCAACAATAGTAAATTGTTTTCCGTTTTCTAGATTAATTGTTGCCTTATCAAAGAGAGGTTTCCCAATAATATATTCATTTGAAGCTGGTGTAACGGAATAAAACCCCATTGAACTCAACACATACCATGCACTCATTTGTCCACAATCTTCATTTCCTGAAATACCATCTGGATCATTTTTATAAAGTGTAGTTAATATTTGATGTACTTTTTCTTGTGTTTTATGAGGCTTATTAATGAAGTTATATAAATATGCCATATGATGACTAGGCTCATTGCCATGTGCATATTGTCCAATAAGCCCTGTAATATCTGCTTGATCACGACCAGAAGTTTCTGCTTCTGCAATAAATAACTTATCAAGATTTGTTTCAAGTTGATCTTTTCCTCCAAGAAGTTTTATGAACCCTGAAATATCTTGAGGAACATAAAAACTGTATTGCCAAGAATTAGCTTCAGTATAATTAAAATTAACTTCATAAGGATCAAATGGAGCGAACCAAGTATTCCTAAAACGACCTCTCATAAATTGAGATTCTGGATCATATATGTTTTTATAATATTGTGCTCTCTCAGAGTAGGTTTTATAATCTTCTGTTTTCCCTAATGCTTTTGCCATTTGTGCAATAGTCCAGTCATCATAAGCATATTCAAGTGTTTTAGAAACGGATTCACTTTCTTTTTCTACTGGAATATATCCTAAAGATTTATAAGACTCTAAACCCAATTTATCTTGAACAGAACTATGTTTCATAGCTTCAAAAGCTTTATCAACATCATAATCATTAATGCCTTTAAGGAATGCATCTGCAATTACAGGAACAGCATGATAACCAATCATACAACCTGTATAACAACCTGACAAATCCCAGATTGGCATAATGCCACCTTCATCATATTTGGTTAAAAAGGTGTTTATAAAATCATTTGTTCGATCTTGCTCAATTATGGTATATAGAGGATGTGCTGCTCTATAGGTATCCCAAAGAGAAAATACTGTATAGTAATCAAAATCTTTATTTTGATGAATTTTTAAATCCATTCCACGATAACGTCCATCAACATCTTGGTATAAATTAGGAGCAAGCATTGTATGGTAAAGTGCAGAATAAAAATTGATTTTGTAGTCTTCATTATCACTTTCAACCACAATTTTATCAAGTTGCGACTCCCAACTATTCTGTGCATCAGTCTTTATTTCATTAAAAGATTTTTTACCAATTTCCTCTCTTCTATTTTTCCGAGCGCCTTCTTCGTCAACTGCAGAAATTCCTATTTTAAGTTCTAAAACGTTAGTTTCAGTTGAATCAAATTCGAAGGCAACCTTTACTTTTTTTCCTTCATTAACCTCATTTAAGAAAGTCATGTTCTTAAAGGCTCTTGAAAACTCAATATTATAAAATAGCATTTGATCTGTTGCCCAAGCTTTGGAATGCCTATAACCACCAATTTCGGTATTAGAATATACATTTACTTTTGAATCTAACACTTCATCACGATGATCAAGATCCAATATTACAACTTGCTTTTCACCTTCAGAGAAAGTGTAATGATGCATGCCACTTCGTTTTGAAACTGTTAACTCCACATCAATATTGGTTGAATCTAGATGTACTTTATAATAACCAGGTTCAGCATCTTCATTTTCATGACTAAAATGCGCTTTATATCCTTTTTTCCCATCAGCACCATTGTTAAATATAATTTGATTAGTTGGCATCAATAAAATGTCACCATAATCGGAGACTCCAGTTCCACTTAAATGAGTATGGGAAAAGCCATAAATATATTCATCTGAATAGTGATAGCCAGAACAACCATCCCAACCATCAAGTCTAGTGTCTGGTGAGAGTTGCATCATTCCAAAAGGCATCGTGGCTCCAGGATATGTGTGCCCATGACCTCCGGTTCCTATAAATGGGTTGACATAAGAAATTAATGCACTATCTTTTTCAGCAGGACTAAGGCTTGTTTTTTTAGAGCAACCAACTACAAGAAATGAGATTACTAAACAATAAAAAATATACTTCATATATGGATTAACTAAGAGAGGCAGAAAGATAATAAAACTTAATTAATCATTAAAGATAAATTCATGATGTAAATGCAAACGATATATCTTTATTCTAGAAACGTAAAGGTTTTTATAGAAAAAATCATTGTCATTTTAACTGTCATATTTTCAGTTTGTAATCCTTTTAGGCTCTGATATTGTTAATGTTTCCTAAAACGATTATTAAATACAAGTTTTGGAGCTATTTTTGTGCTTATATGAAAAAGTAAGAATGATAAAGTGGTTAATTTTTGTTGCAATTTATGCAATAGTAGATTTTTATGCTTTTCAGGCAATTAAGACCATTACAAAGAATAATGGGATACATTATTTGCATGTTTTGATATCTATTGTTGTTGTAGGTAATTTTATTTATCAATTTACCCAAGCTAGCGACGGAAGGGTTTTGTCTCCAGAAAAAAGTTATGCTTTCGGTTTTTTACTTACGCTTTTGGCTTTAAAAATAGTAGTAGTTCCTATTATGTTTAGTGAAGATGTTTTTCGAGGCATTGTAGGGATTTACAATAAGATGTTTTCTTCAAATGATACTTTTTATTTGCCATCACGCCGAAAATTTGTAAGCCAAATAGCTCTTGGTATTGCAGCTATACCATTCACGTCTCTCCTGTACGGAATGTATAGGGGTAAGTACAATTTTAAAGTACTAAAGTATACCTTACATTTTGAAGATTTACCAGAAGCTTTCGATGGGTATAAGATTACCCAAATTAGTGATATTCATAGTGGCAGTTTTGATAACAAAGAGAAGGTTTCTTACGCAGTAGACTTAATTAATGAACAACAATCGGACACTATTTTGTTTACTGGGGATATGGTTAATAACAAAGCAACTGAAATGCTACCATGGAAAGACACGTTTAATAAATTAAAGGCAAATGATGGGATTTATTCTGTTTTAGGAAATCATGATTATGGCGATTATGTAGATTGGGATTCTGCTGAAGAAAAACAACAAAATTTAGAAGATTTAATCAGTATTCAAAAAGAAATGGGTTTTGATTTAATGCTTAATGAAAGCCGATTTATTGAAAAAAATGGACAACGAATTGCGATAGTTGGTGTAGAAAATTGGGGGAAAGGATTTAAGCAAAAAGGAGATTTAAAAAAGGCAAGTGAAATGGTAGATGCTAATGATTTTAAAATACTGATGAGTCATGATCCATCACATTGGGAATATCAAGTAATTGATGATGACTATCATTACCATTTAACATTAAGTGGACATACTCATGGTATGCAGTTTGGAATAGAAATTCCTGGTTGGATAAAATGGAGTCCAGTTAAATGGCGTTATAAATATTGGGCTGGGATTTATGAGCAAAAGAAACAGCTCATAAATGTAAACAGAGGTTTTGGCGTCTTGGCATTTCCAGGACGTGTTGGTATATGGCCAGAAATAACAGTGATTGAATTGAAAAAAGGTTCAAAACCAGCATAATAGCTGTGAAATGTTGTTTTTAAAATAAAATTGATTATTTTTATTATTAGGCTATTAAAACCTAGTTTAATGTATTGGTTTTCAAAACGAATAAAAAATTGTAGGTTTGTAGTAGTACACTTGACTTAAAACTTTAAGATTATGTCAAAATTTGGGGAACTTATTGACGTGGATATTCCAGTATTATTGGATTTTTTTACGGACTGGAACGATGAATCTGCTACAATGCATGCGGTATTACGAGATGTAGCTGCTGCTCTTGGTGATAAAGCTAAGGTTATTAAAATTGATGTTGATAAAAACAAAGATTTAGCTGAAGCACTTCGTATTAAAGGTTTACCTACCTTAATCATTTATAAAAATGGTGAAATGAAATGGAGACAAAGTGGTGAACAAGATGCCAATACACTTATTGGTCTTATCCATGAATACGTTTAAAATCATATCCTTTTTTTGAAAAATAATCAAGTACTCTTGGCAACGTTTGCTTCATGTTTTGAGATGCTTTTTCGCTATCATGAAACACGATAATTGATCCTTTTTTAGATTTTTTTACCACATTATTATAGCATTGTGTTGCAGAGACATTTTTATCCCAATCTAACGATAGAATACTCCACATTACAATATTAAAGTCATTAGTTATTAACGCAGAAGCTTGCTTGGGCTTTATACGACCATAAGGAGGTCTGAATAATTGGCTATCAATAATTAAAGATGCTTTTTGAATATCTTCAATATAATTTTTGGTATTAGTTTTCCAACCCTTTAAATGGTTATAAGTGTGATTTCCAACACTATGTTTTTCTTCAATAATTCTTTTATAAATCTTAGGGAAAAGAGCAACGTTTTTACCAATGCAAAAAAAAGTGGCTTTTGCATTGTAGTCATTTAAGCAATCTAAAACCCAATCTGTTATTTCAGGTGTTGGGCCATCATCAAATGTTAGGTAAAGTGTTTTTTCTTCAGTTTCAATTTCCCAAATAAAATTAGGGAAAAGTGTTTTAACAACCTTTGGAATCGTAACTGGAGTCAGATTCATAATAGCGGTTAATTGCTAGTATCACTTTCAATACCAATTTCATTTGAATCTACAGGAATATCAATATCATTACGTTCAGGTTCCTCATAAGAGTCATCACCAATGAGTTGACTAAACAATCGTAATGTATTATTAAAAATCTCCATTTCAGCTTTTACAAACTCCTCTTCGTCATTTAAAATAATAACATCCACCAATCCTCTATAACGCTCAATGTCTGTATAGATTTCTTCAAACATTCGTCGCTGATTGTCAAGAGTCAATGAGCTATAATATGCTAAATTTTCTTGATATTTATTTGATACATCTTTAAATAATTTACGTGCTTTGTCTTTAGACCCTACTTGGTAATATGCACTTATATATGGCTCAAGTAAGGTGTAATAACTAAACACATCAACAGGCATTTTCTCCATTGCTAAATCTGCAATTTCTTCCGCCTTTTCAGGTTCATCATTATTTATTAATGCCTCAATTAAACGGGCTAAATTACCTCTATATGTAATACCGTTTTTTCTAGTTTCTACATCATGATATACATCTTCACTTCCGCTATTTCCCCATTCCCATTTACTTACTAAATCATACATTTTGTCAGCATCAACACGTCCCATATCAAAAGGATTTGCACGATCAACAGGAGTTTCAATAGGAACTAATTTATAGCATAAACCATCAAGTTGTAAATAATTTTTCATCCAGATATAATCATCATCACCAAAAGCACCACCAGTAAAATATATTGGTCGTTCCCAATTGTTATTAGCCACAATGTCTAGCATTAAAAGACGATTTTTGGTTAAGACGTTTCCAGTGATTTTAATGTCAATGAATGGCACAATTTTATCTGCATCTTTTTCTGGTACAATGCCATTTGCTATAACAGACGCCTTGTCAACTGGAATTCTTACATTCTCTGTCGGCAAGTAGTTTCTGTTTAATTCTTGCGTACGAATTACACTAATGTCATAACCTTGCTGCTGAAGAATGTGTTTGTACTTGGTTCTAGGGTCATCACTTGTAATAAAATTCATAAACTCCTTAATTGGAATTGCTTCACTAGTAATCGTATCTTTTAAAATATAATCACGAGTACCATACTTATATTTGTCATGTGTAAGCGAGGAAGGAATTGGGTCACTTTCATAAGCTTTTCGTTTCATTTGATCTATGTACCAATCTGTTTGAAATAAACTGGTATTTACAACACGTACATCAGTACGAATACCTTCAATTTCTTGAGCATACCAAAGAGGGAAAGTGTCATTGTCACCAATGGTAAATAAGATGGCATTTGGTTCACAAGACTCCAAATATTTTATAGCCATAGCATGACCTGTTTCTCTACCAGAACGATCATGGTCATCCCAGTTATTTGCAGCCAAAATCCCAGGAACTAACACTAAACAAGCAACTGAAATTGCTGGTGCTAATAATTGGTGCTTACTGAACCTTTGTAAGGCGTTAAATAATGCATAAGCTCCAAATCCTATCCAAATAGCGAACACATAAAATGAACCAACTACTGAATAGTCACGTTCTCTTGGTTCAAAAGGCCTTACATTGGTATATACTTGAATAGCTAATCCTGTAAACAAGAAAAACACCATCAATACCCAGAATAACTTCTTATCCTTATTATATAAAAAGAAGAGCCCTATTAATCCAAGAATAAGTGGTAAGAAAAAATATGTGTTTCTAGCTTTGTTATTAAGAACATCGCTTGGTAAATTATCTTGTGATAAGCCTAAATGTGCTTCGTCAATAAAATTAATACCACTAATCCAGTTTCCGTGTGAATCATATTTTCCTTGAATATCGTCTTGTCTTCCAGTAAAATTCCACATAAAATATCGCCAATACATATAGCCCAATTGATATTCTAACAGATAAGCAACAGTTGAACCTAAATCAGGTTGCTCAATATCAATATTCTGTGCAAACTGTCTTAGAAAACTATGATAATCTTCATAATCCATTAAGCCTTGAGCGGCTTTGCTTCTTACTTCGGAAGCTTGTTTCCTTACATCATTAAGTCTCGCATTTGCATATTGACTAGCTTGATCTTCGGGATAACCTTGTGAACGAGCGCTATTAAAAAATGTAGTAGATAAATTTGGTTTTAGTTTAAAATCTAAATAACCAGTATACATCATATAATTCTCAGCATGCTCAGAACTCCACATTCTTGGAAGAACTGAAGCGTGCTTTGAATTGTAATTTTGAGTTGCATTTTTGTAATCATTTACAATAACATATTCACCTTTTTCAAAATCTTTCTCGTATTTAGGTTTGTCATCAACATAGGGATTGTTCTCATCTAATCCTGCATACATATCTGTAAATTGAGGGCCATAAAACAGATGTGTTTTTGGATATTGCTCTAAATTATAATACGCGAGTAATTCTCTTGCACTTGAAGGCTTGTTCTCATTGATTACAACATTAGCATTTGCTCGAATTGGTAACATTAACCAAGTTGAAAATCCAATAATTACAAAACCCAAACATAATATTCCGGTATTAAGATGTTTTAACCCTTTTTCTCTCGTGTATTTTATTCCGAAGTAGAAACCTACAATTAAAATAACACCAGCAATAACAGAACCCGAATTAAATGGAAGGCCAATTGTATTTACAAAGAAAATTTCTAAAGCACTAAAATAGCGCAGAATATTAGGCGCTAATAGTTTAAATATGAATAATAAAATAGCAATAACAGCGACATTAGCTATGATGAAATTTTTAATTGTAACGGTTTTATGATTTTTGAAGAAATAGATAAGTCCTATTGCTGGAATCGTTAATAATCCCATAAAGTGTACACCAAAAGATAGACCAGTAACAAAGGCAATAAGAATTAGCCATTTATTGCCACGTGGCTTATTCATATCTTGTTCCCAACGCAATCCTAAATAGAACATTATAGCCATAATAAGTGTTGCCATGGCATAAACTTCTGTTTCAACTGCATTAAACCAAAAAGAATCTGTAAAGGCAAACGCTAAACTTCCAACTAAGGCACTTCCTAATATAGCTTTTCCTTGAGAAGTTGTTAAAGCTTCAGATGATCCAACAATGTTTCGCAATAAAATTGTGATTGACCAAAACATAAATAAAATTGTAAAAGCACTTGAAACAGCACTCATCATATTCATCAACCATCCTATTTGTGAAGGATCTGTTGAAAATACTGAGAAAAATGCACCAAGCATTTGAAACAATGGAGCTCCAGGAGGATGACCAACTTGCAGTTTTGATGAGGTTAGAATATATTCTCCAGCATCCCAAAAACTAACGGTTGGTTCAACGGTTAAGGTATATGTAATAAGTGCTACTAAAAAAGCTAACCATCCCAAAATGGTATTCCACTTCTTAAAGTCTTGTTGTATCATAATAATGAGTTGTTACTGCTGGCGAATTTAAGAATAAATATATAACGCAAGAACATTTTTAAGTAAACGTTAAGGCATTAATTTTATTTTTATTCAAAAATGTTTGTGCAAATGAAACTTTGTTATAAATTTGCATCCTCTTTTAGAGATTGGCCCATGGTGTAACTGGCAACACGTCTGTTTTTGGTATAGAAGAGTCTAGGTTCGAGCCCTAGTGGGCCAACAAAAAAAGTCTTCCGATTGTGGAAGACTTTTTTGTTTTCTATAATTTACCTAATTAAATTCTAAAAGTAATAACAGGACGTTTAGCATGATTAACTAGGTCTTCGCTAATACTTCCATTTAAAAAGTGAGCAATTCCTTTTCTGCCATGCGTACTCATTCCAATCAAACCTGCGTCAATATGGTGAGCGAAATTTAATATTCCTTTTTCAATAGTATAATCATTATAAATATTAAATGTGTAATTTTTAAATCGTGACCCTTTCATAAACTCATGCATCCTTGCATCAGCTTCATCAGTAGTTAAAAATTTATTTGGAGTATTAATCATCAATAAATGCAAGGTTGCATTAATTAATTTTGCAAAACTAACAGCTTTTTTAAAAGACGCTTTATTTTCATGAGAAAAATCTGAAGCAAACACAAAATTTCTAACTCTAAATGTTTTATGATAATTTTTAATAACCAAAACAGGAATATCACTTGTACGAACTACTTTTTCGGTATTTGAGCCAATAAACATTTCTTTAAAACCACTTACTCCATGAGAACCCATAACAATAAGATCAATTTTAAACTCTTTGCAAGTGTCAATAATTCCATCAAAGGCTTGATGAAATTTCACTATTTCATGAACTTTAATGTTTTTTAGAAAGGGTTTAGCAGCAACTTCATCAAAGCGTTTGCGCGCTAATTTCATATAAAACATAGCTTCGGGTAAATCGCTATGAGAACTCAAAGCGTCAATTTCATTTACTGGTAATTCTAGCATATGAAGTAAATATATTTCACAATTATTTTTTTTTGCTAATTGAGCAGCCACATGAAGGGCATAACTTGCTTGCGAAGAAAAATCTGTTGGAACCAGTATATTTTTCATAATTAAAGTCTTAATTGTTTAAATTTAATGAAAAAATTTGACAGCTTAAGGTTTGTAAAATTCCATTTAAATGTTGTATATTTGCAGCGTTGTAAGAAAAAAGAAAGGCGAGGGGACGAAAAGTCCCCTCTTTTTATACTTAAAAATGTTTAGAAGTAAGGTAAAAATTTTATTAGATAATTGTCTTGAAGAACGCTTAGATTTATTTCTTATAGATTTTGATGTTTTAGACAATAACACCATTAAAGTAGTTATTGATGGTGATAACGGAGTTCTTGTTGAAGACTGTATGTTTGTAAGTCGTGCTATCGAGCACAACTTAGATAGAGAGGAAGAAGATTTTTCTTTGGAAGTAACCTCAGCAGGAGCTACAAATCCGATGAGCCATCAAAGACAGTATAAAAAAAATATTGGTAGAACTGTTGGCATTAAAGCAATAAATAACCAAAAATTTGAAGCTATTTTAGTTGATGCTGATGAGGATAGTATTACATTAGAGTGGAAAACAAGAGAGCCTAAACCAGTAGGAAAAGGTAAAGTCACTGTGCAAAAAGAAGCAAAGTTGGCT
>Ga0316189_10000584_pt1 | contig 36513 bp, 38 predicted proteins | sample LowCovwburrow_MG_FD_204930 | JGI IMG/M metagenome (GOLD analysis project Ga0316189, IMG submission 204930) | Coastal sediment microbial communities from Maine, United States - Lowes Cove worm burrow | ecosystem: Environmental > Aquatic > Marine > Coastal > Sediment | place: USA: Maine...
TGATTCTTATCGGTGCCGCTACCTTAATCGGATTATTCGTAGGCCTTTTCACAGTTGGTGTTTTAGATATGATCCATATTCCTGGTGTTGATTTCTACAATATGGTGAACTCGACCAGTGCACCTGTTTGGATAGTTTCTTTGCTGGCGTTCTTTGTGGTTGGTATTCCATTCTTTTTCGTTCTCTATTTAGGACTAAAAATATTGGTGAACAACCTAAAATCAATAGGAAACATCGCAAAATTCTCATTATTGGGTCTTTGGTTGATATCCTTGATTACCTTGGTTGTTTTAGGAATTCGTCAAGCAGCAGCTCATGCATACTCAGATAGTATTTCGACAGAGCAGATCATTAATTTTGAAGTGCCGAGCGACACCTTACAAATAAGCATGCATTCGTCCGATCTTTATCAGAAAAGAAGAAACATGGCGATAGATGGTGTCATGGTTACCTCAAATGATTCAGGAGAAGAAATAATGGTCTCTGATGACGTACGTCTTTCACTTAAAAAATCCAAAGATAGTGTTATAAGAATCAAAATCCGTAAAGATGCGAACGGCAGTTCTTTCAATGAAGCCAAAGAGATAGCTGGGAATATAGAATATTCATATACTGTAGAAGGCAATTCAGTTGTCTTGGATGACTTCTTAACCACTTCAATGAGCAATAAGTTCAGGGATCAAGAAGTATGGGTCACTCTTTTTGTTCCAGAAGGAAAAACCATTCAGTTTGACAACGAATCTGTGAGATGTATTCGAATGGGTACCAGAAATGATAGGGATATGGGTCGTTGTGATGTACCCGACCATATATGGCTCATGGGCGGCGATGGCGAGCTTAAATGCCAAGATTGTCCTGAACAAATTGAAAATGAGGACGATGATAATGACAATCATATCATCATCAATGAAGACGGTATTGATATCGATATTAAAGATAATGGGGACTCCTTCAAAATGAAGATCAACGAAGATGGCGTAAAAATAAAAGCGGATGATAGCGTAGAGGGCGAAGTCTTGAATATTGATTTGAATGATAAAGGCGAAGGCCTGAAAATGAACATTGATAAAGGCGGAATCGAAATCAAAACCAAGGATAGTTCGAGCATTAATACAACTCAGTATCGATAATCAACAATTGGGTTATTCATAATGGCCTAAATACTCAATAAAAAAGATATTTACTCATCAATTAACAACAATCAAAAGCCCTTTGGGCAAACCTAAAAAAAACAATCATGACAACACTAGTAAGAATTACGATCGCATTTATTTTGAGCTTATTCTTGTCTTCCTGCGGAATTGACATCAATTTTGGTGACTTTGGGAGCGGCAAAAAAGGAAATGGAGTGGTAACCACTGAAACCAGGGAAGTCACAGGGGATTTTACCGTAGTTTCTGCCTCAGAAGGCCTTGACGTATATGTTACAGATGGCGATGAATTTGAAATCACCGTTGAAGCAGATGAAAACATCATCGACCTTATCGCAACAGATATCAAAAATGATAGATTGCGAATTCATGCAGAGGAGAACATAGGTAGAGCCACCAAAAAGGTCTATGTTACCTTACCAGAGATAACAGGCCTAAAAAGCTCCAGTGGCGCCCATCTGAGTACTGAAAATGTAGTTCATTCTGAAAAGTTGGAAATAGATGCCAGTAGTGGAGCAAACCTCAATATTGAAATATCGGTAGGTGAGGTAGATATTGATGCAAGTAGCGGTGCTAATTTAAGTCTATCCGGTGATGCAGCTACTGTTTTTGTTGATGCGAGCTCGGGAGCGAACATCAATGCCAAAAAATTGATCAGTAAAGTCTGCAATGCAGGGGCAAGTAGCGGTGGAAACGTATCGGTAAATGTATCTGAAGACTTGACTGCAGATGCCAGTAGTGGAGGTAACATCTCTTATTCTGGAGAGGCGAAGGTCACCAAAAAGAAATCAGTTTCGGGTAGCGTACATAAAAATTAAGGCAACAAATTAAAACTAGCTGAATGAAAAAGCCACCGAAATTTCGGTGGCTTTTTCATTTTCCAATTCCATGGGTTTATCTATATTAGTACAAACATTTTTCTGATGAAGCTTAGCTTAAAAAAGTATACACTTGCCTTAAAACATACATTCAGTATTTCCCGTGAATCCCATGATTTTCAGGATACTTTGATTGTAGGGTTATCATTGAATGAACAAACTGGTTATGGCGAAGCCACTTCGAATCAATATTATAAAATCACTGCAGAAAGCATGATTAAAGAGATTGAAGGAGTCAGGAACGAAATTGAATCCTTTGATTTTTCAACTCCAGAAGATTTTCACCAATTTCTAACCCATAAAGGATTGAGTAATTTTTCAATCTGTGCTTTAGACTTGGCTGCCCATGATCTATATGGTAAATTATTAGGGAAACCGTTATATGAAATTTGGGGAACAAAAATTGACCACTGCCCTACTACCAACTACACCATAGGTATCGCAGATATAGAAACAATGGTATCTAAAATGAAAGAAAGGCCTTGGCCCATTTATAAGATAAAATTAGGAACCGATGATGATGTTAATATCATAAAGGAATTACGAAAGCATTCAGAAGCCATTTTTAGAATAGATGCCAATTGTGCTTGGACGGCGAAAGAAACCATAATAAATGCTCCTCAACTTAAAGATTTAGGTGTAGAATTCTTAGAGCAACCTTTAAAGGCTAATGACTGGGAAGGTATGGAGCAGGTCATGCATCAATGCGTTTTACCTGTTATTGCCGATGAAAGTTGTATTATTGAATCTGATGTCGAGAAATGTGACTTGCATTTTAATGGTATTAACATTAAACTGACTAAATGTGGTGGCCTTACACCTGCGCTTAGAATGATCAAGAATGCTAAATCGTTGGGTCTTAAGGTCATGGTGGGATGCATGACAGAATCCTCAGTTGGGATATCGGCCATAGCCCAGTTAGTACCTCAGTTGGATTATGTTGATATGGACGGAGCCATGCTTTTAAAAGAGGATATTGCCACCGGCATTCACATTAATGATGATGGTAGTTTGGTGTTCCCAAAATTAGGAGGCAGCGGTATAACCCTAAAATAATGGTACATTATATTGATGATTATCCAGGCCGTGAGATTACTATTCAAGGCCAAAAACACCTATATTTTGGGGGCACTTCATATTTAGGACTACAAACCGATCCGGAATTCCAAAATATTTTCATTTTAAACATCAAGAAATTTGGCACCAACTACGGTGCTTCAAGAAATTCTAATGTAAGGCTTACAGTTTATGAAAAGGCCGAAACCCTCCTAGCACAAATTACAGCATGTGAAGCTGCAATAACGCTATCATCAGGATATTTGGCAGGCCAAATAATAGCACAGAATTTCAACAAACCGAAATACAAGCTTTTTTATGCCCCAAATACCCATTCTGCGCTCTATAATAGCTATAATAAGCCCTACCCAACTTTTGTAGCTCTAAACAATGCAGTTAAGAAGCACATCTCCAAAAACAATAAGGTAATTCCCGTTGTGTTTATAGATTCTATTGATTTTGATGGGTGCAATTACCCAGATTTTGTAGATTTAAAAGACTTGCCTTTAGATAAGGTTATTTTAATTGCGGATGATTCACATGGTATTGGTATTATTGGTAATCGTGGTGAAGGTGTATTCAGGACTTTACAAAAATTCAATACCAAAGAGCTTATCGTATGTTGCTCTTTAGGAAAAACTTACGGTATTCAAGCTGGAGCCATTTTAGGAGATGAAAAGCGAATTAAACAGCTTAGTGAAACGGCTTTTTTTGGAGGTGCGAGCCCAGCCTCACCTTCCAGTATAGCGACATTTATAGATGCACAACCTACATATCGCTCCAAAAGAAATCAACTCCTATTGAACATTGGGTACTTTGAAAAATTGGTTGAAGATATCGCATTCTTTAAAAATATTAAAGGGCATCCAGCCTTTACATTTAAAGATGCGCAACTGACCGATTTTCTAGAAAAAAAAGGCTTTATTCTCACCAATTTCAACTACCCAGAAGAAAGCTCATCCCTAATGAGCCGTATAGTTTTGAGTAGTCATCATTCAGCAAGTGACATAAGATATATTTCTGAAGGGATCAATACATATCGTTCGAAATAATCCAAATCCAACTTGTTAATTTTCATCGTATCATTAATTACAATCTTTGATATTATGATTTTAACATAATTCTTTGTAACTTTTCTTAAATAATTAATTCATAAAATTTTACACTATGAAAAAACTACTTGGCTTGGTTTTCTTAATGTTGATTTTGATCTCCGCGATTGGGATTACCTCTTCAAAACCAGATACGATGCACACTATAGAAGGCACTTGGGAACTTCAAAGTTTTTATAATTTCGATGGTCAAAATATTGTTGATACCCTGCCAACTAATGCAGATTACAGACAGGTTAAAATGTATTACGACGGTAAGATCATGTGGTCCCGTTCCACTACCGAGGACACAAAGGACGCCGACGGTAATGACGTTGTAGGTTTGTTTGGCTACGGCACATACAAGATAACAGATACCGAATTAATAGAAGTTATAGAATATGGCGATACAGGTATGCTGAGGGACAAAGAATCTTTCCGTACCTTTACATTTGAACTTTGGTTAGAAGATGATAGGTATAGTCAGATAAACAGAGATGAAGAGGGGAATAGAATTTTTTCCGAAAACTATAAACGAATTGACTGAAGCATACGATTACAAAAAAAGCGCTGCAATGCAGCGCTTTTTTTTTGCTCAATATTAAAGCTGTTTTTTAAGCCACTTCTTCGGGTGACTCAACAGTTGCCAAATAACGTTCGGCATCCAAAGCAGCCATACAGCCTGTTCCAGCAGCCGTAACGGCCTGTCTATATTCCTTGTCTTGTGAATCACCACAAGCAAATACACCGGGTAAATTCGTTTTAGTTGATTTTCCTTTGGTAATGATATAGCCTGTTTCATCCATATCAATCTGCCCTTTGAAAATATCGGTGTTGGGTTTATGTCCAATTGCAATAAAAAGTCCGGTTATGGCAATATCCTCTTTTTCGTTGGTTTGGTTATTGACCATTCTAAGGCCTTCTACTACCTGATCTCCAAGCACCTCATCAACTTGAGTGTTATAACGTACCTCTAAATTTGGCAAACTATTCACACGATGTTGCATCGCTTTTGATGCTCTCATATAGTCCTTACGTATCAACATCGTTACCTTATTACATATATTCGCCAAATAAGAAGCTTCTTCAGCTGCAGTATCACCACCACCGACAATAGCAACATCCTGACCTTTGTAAAAGAAGCCATCACAAACAGCACAAGCAGAAACACCTCCACCCCTTAACCGCTGTTCACTTGGGATATTTAAATATTTGGCGGTAGCTCCTGTTGAAATAATAACAGTTTCAGCCTCAATAGTCTTATCACTATCAACTGTAACTTTGTGAATACCACCAACTTCCTTGCTCAGTTCAACAGCAGTGATCATTCCGATACGTACGTCGGTACCAAAACGCTCGGCTTGTTGCTGTAATTGCATCATCATGGTAGGTCCATCGATACCTTCAGGGTATCCAGGAAAATTGTCTACTTCTGTTGTTGTTGTTAATTGTCCACCAGGTTCCAAACCTGTGTAAACAACTGGTTTAAGGTCGGCACGAGCCGCATAAATTGCCGCAGTATAACCTGCAGGACCTGACCCTATAATCAACGTTTTTATTTGCTCTATTTTATCAGACATAATTCAAATTCTTCAATACTATTTATTAAACAAAAGTAGGTTTTTTACAAAAAACCTTACAGCTAAAGTTATAAAAAGTTATTGTTTACAAATACCTATATATGTGACAGAAACAAGATATATTTCCAAAGGAATGACAATCATCATATTCAACTATTTGATATTTTACTTAATTTTAAAATATATTCCTGAGAACCGATTAATGTATTGGATCATTCCCTTGATAATTTATCTGCTCATAGCCATAGGGATGGTTATTAGCCTTTTGGTCAATGGTATAAAGCCAGCAAAGACATTAGCATGGCTTTTGACTATTTTTACGATTCCTGTGGGTGGTATTCTACTTTATTGGATGATAGGTAGAAATCGAAGAAAATATTCATGGAAAGACCTACATGAAGACAAGACGATAAACAAATATTTAAAAAGAGTCGGACAAAAACATAGTTCTGTAAACGAACTATCCAAAGATGCTGAAAATATTGAAAAGCTCACCCATCTCATTGAAAAATGTTCTGGCCTAAAGCCCACGACAAATAATGAAGTGATACTTTTAAAAAACGGGAAGGCTACTTTTGATGCCATTTTCAAGGCACTCGAATCAGCGGATAAATACATTTATCTACTTTATTACATATTTGAAGAAGGTAAGCTTGCTGATCGCCTTATCACATTGTTCAGGGAAAAAGTAAAAAATGGCGTCAAGGTAAAAATCATTTACGATGGAGTAGGAAGCTTTAGCCTAAGCAAAAAATATATATCCGAATTAAAGGCCATTGGTGTAGAGGTTTATCCCTTCTTGCCCTTTAAGTGGGGTAGATTTTTGGCTTCGATCAATTACAGGAATCACCGAAAAATCATAATTGTTGATGGGGAAATTGCATTTACTGGTGGCATAAATATCTCTGATAAGTATCTAAGAGGTGATTTATTGTTAGGCAAATGGCATGATATGCATTTACAATTAAAAGGTAGCTCTGTACATGATCTTCAGGTGGTTTTCGACATAGATTGGTTTTTGGTATCAGGAGACAAAGCAGAACTTGAAAAAAAACTACCTTCACCATCAAAATATGTAGGCAACCAAAAGGTTCAAATCGTTTATGGTGGGCCAGATGAGTATTTCTCCCTAATAGGACAGACCTATTTCGCTTTAATCAACAACGCAAAAAAATACGTATACATTACCAACCCCTATGTTATTCCTGGCACAGCCATTCTTAGGGCCCTGGAGGTTGCCGCCAATAGTGGTGTTGATGTTAGGTTACTCGTTTCGGCCAAAGCTGACAGTGTTCTAGTTCAATGGAGTGTGCGGTCATATTTCGAGTCTTTCCTAAAGGCCGGTGTTAAAATTTACCAGTTCCCAGACGGTTTTTTACATAGTAAAATCATCGTCTCTGACGATAATATCGTTTCTATTGGTACAGCAAATATGGATGTCAGAAGCTTTGAGCAGAATTATGAGGTCAACGCCATGGTTTATGATACCACAACCGCCAAAATACTCAAACAGGAATTCTTGGAGGAAATTGATCGAAGCATTCCCATGGCGTATGAAGTCTTTAAAAACAGGCCTTATTTAGATAAGCTTAAAGAAGGTTTCGCCAAGGTATTCAGCCCTTTGTTATAGCACCAAGGTTTCATACCCAAGTTCGTTTTCACAGGCAATACCTTGTTCCCAACAATCCAGATTATCAAAGGTTATTGTAGCAATATTGGCTAGGGCTTCTTTTGTCACATAAGCTTGATGTGGTGTTATCAACACATTTTTGAATGAAAGTAGTGCCTTTAAATTTTCGTCTTTAATCCCTTTTTCAGAATGATCCATAAAAAACAATCCTTTCTCCTTCTCATAAACATCGGCTGCGTAACCGGCAATCTTATTGTATTTTAATACTTTTATCAGCGCTCTTGTATCCACAATAGCGCCACGCGCAGTATTCAATAATAAAACACTTGGTTTCATTTTTTCAAATGCAGTTTTGTCTAACATATAGTGGGTTTGACTGGTCAATGGCGCATGTAGGCTAATAATATCAGACTGGGCATATAAACTTTCCAATGCCATATATTCAACTCCCAAACGTTCAGTAAGCTCTTCTTTTGGACATATATCATAGGCAACTATCTTACAACCAAAACCATGCATTATCTTGGCAAATACAGACCCAATTCTTCCTGTGCCGATTATTCCAACAGTCTTTCCAAAAAGGTCAAACCCCACAAGTTTTTTCTGTTCAAAGTTATAGGTGTGTACCTGACGGTCCGCAATATGGGTTTTTCGATTTAAGGTCATTAATAAGGCCACCGCATGCTCAGCGATTGCGTTTGGCGAATAATCAGGTGCATTCGCTACTTTAAGCCCAAAACGCTTCGCTGCCTTTATTTGGATATTGTTATACCCGGTAGACCGATGTGTGATATATTTCACGCCTAAATCCCTTAACTTTTCCAGCACTACCAAGCAGGCATCATCTCCGGAAAAAATGCTGACAGCCTCAAATCCTACCGCCTTTATGGCCGTATGGGTATCAAGTGCATCCGGTATATATTTCACTTCGTGCTGTCCGGAATTGGCCTTTTGTAGAAAAGGTATTTCAAAATCCTTAGCGCTATAAACCAGTAACTTCATTTTTAGTTTCTTTTCTGAATATAAGGTCTTGTTCTTCCATCGCCATTATCACCAATTTCACATAGTCGTTTATGGTCTTTCTAACATCAATTGGATCGGTAATATCAATTGACCCCCTCCAAATCAATTCCCGTTCTTTACCTACGCAAATGCAGTATAATGAGGTTTCTGCATGGTAAATGGTAAAATCATCATAGTATTCCGGGTCGTAATAAATGTTTTGATGACTAAGATAGTCGTCCTCGAAACCACCATAGTATCGATCCAAATTGTCTATTGATCTTCTGAAATTCTCCACATTCTCAATACCAATGACTTTTGTAAACAAAATGGCATCAAAATCCTTATCCAATAATTGTTGTTCAACATCGGCCAATTCTTGTTCAGATCTTTCTGCTGATGTGAATTCAATATCGAACAAATCCAAACTCCTCATAGACTCCACTCCCCTTTGCTTAAATTCTTTGTGCAATTTGGTTTCATAATCATCCCTGGCATCCTCATTTTGGGTCATCCCGACAATCAATACCTTATTCGCATCAAACAGTACGATATCGGGATTTTTCCAGTTTTCAACCAATTCGGCCGAAGAACAGCCCATCAATGCAATCAATGCTAATATGCTCAACTTTTTCATGGTCCTTATTTTATATTAAACTTCAGTTCAATAATCTTTTTTGTTTTTCCTTCTTCATTACTTTAGATATCATTTGAAACAAACTACCCTTCAATTTTCGATATTCCATCAAATAATTATCAATGGTGAAAATTAAGTCTCTGTGGGTCTCTGTATAGGCTTTTTCCATTATGGGTTGGTCAACATCATCAAGCATTATTGATAATTGGTTTTCATGAACACGCACTTTTTTCAATAATAAATCAAGATCTAGTTCAGCATTTGAAATTGCCGTTATCAGTTTTCTGCTTTCTTCGAACAATCCCAAAGTAGTAATCTGTAAGGTGTAGGATTTAATCAAATTGTTAAGGAATAATTTTTCGTCTTTTATAAATTTCAGTTCAGAAATCCATTCGAGGGATGTATGATGCATTTCTTCAGGGCTTTTCCATTCCAAATACCTATAAACTTGTTTTTTAATTTTCATTTTTCGAAACTTTTAAAGGTTAATAATCATATAGATTCAGAGGTCCTTCCACATTGCTTTGAAGCACTATGATATCTTATTCTAAATTATTCCTTTTCTACCCCTTTAAGAATGATATAAATCAGCCTAAATGAATGTTTTTAGGATTTTGGCGAAAATACGCTTGTAAATTTCAACAAGGCATCTTATAATTATATGACGATAATCACTTGAAATCAACTTTTTTAACTGTATTTTTGGATTTGCCTTATACCCTTTTTTCAGTATCTATCGAAGATTACAGACATGTTTTGGGGTTATAACTTAAAAATAGGTTTCTAATTTGCCAAATGCTTTCGCATGATAAACAAGACTTTGAATACTATAATTGTTGAAGACTCTGAAACGCAACGGACAGTTTTCACCAAATTGGTGAAAGAACATTCTAGTTTAAACTTTTTGGGCGATTATAGCAATGGAATCCTTGCTCTGAACAGTATTCGCAAGAACAAAGTAGATTTGATTTTACTGGATATTGAGATGCCAATTGTTAGTGGCTTCGATTTGTTGGAATCTTTGGAAGAACCGCCAATGATCATCCTTATTTCAGAGAAAGCTGACTATGCATTGAAGGCATTCGATTACGATATTATCGATTATTTACAGAAACCGGTTAAAAAAACCCGGTTTAATACGGCGATTGTTCGTGCCTTGTCCAAACAAAACAATATAACAAGCAATAAAGACGAAGAGGATTTTGTTTACGTTACGGTAAATCTTCAAAAAAAGAAGGTCAACCTGAGTTCAATTAAATGGATTCAAGCTTTTGGCGATTATATTAAAATAATTACAAACGATGGTAATTTTATGGTGCTATCGACTATGAAGGCATTTTTAAACAGAATACCTGACAATCAATTCGTTAGAATACACAAATCCTTTATCATTAATGTAAACAAGGTAGACAATTGGAGTGCCAATAAGGTCGAGGTAGCTGGCGAAAAATTACCAATGAGCAGATCAAGAAAAGAAGAATTGGAAAAGATTTTAATAACTGCGTAGTTTCTTCATCCCGATACATTGTTCATTTAGCGGGCTTTCTTTTTTTTAGTATACCCCCCGCATATTGAAAGACTTCAGATTTAAGGTTTTGAAAATTTTCCAAACAAAGTACTGACTCCGCTTTGGTTTTTTCGTGTTTTTGATAATACACATTGTCACAGGCAGTATCGGCACATTGAATCATTCCTACCAAATCTTTTTCATGTTTGGCGATCATTTGACAAACCTCTAGTCTGTTTGACTTCGCTTTTTTTAATCTAGTTTGATAATCCTGTAGCCGCTCAAATAAGTTTGGCGTATTTGGCTCAAAAATGTAAGAGTTAAGTAAATGCTCTATAAAGGTTAGTTCATCTTGCATAAAGTACAAATGAGACTTCCATTGTTGGAAATCTGCATGTAGTTCCTCCATTTTTTTAGTTTGATCAACACTTGTAAATTTGCTTTTGGTAACCATGCCCACTGAATTTGTATAAAATTATCAATGATATTTGTACCTGCAAATGATAGATATCAGTCCATAAATCAAACGATCAACTCTATTTGTTCATATAGTTTTGGAATATGTACGTGCCAACTGAATTCATCGCTTATTTTACTACGAAAAGCATCTAAAGCTGTTGGTTCGCCATGTATCAAAAATACTTTTTCTGGTACATTTTTTATTCCCTCAAGCCAATATATCATTTCAGATTGGTCAGCGTGTGCAGACAGGCTTTCCAAGTGTACAATTTCTGCTTTGACAGGATAGTATTTGCCAAACAGTTTTAATTCATGGGCACCTTCCAAAAGTCGTCTGCCACGTGTTCCTTCTGCTTGATAGCCCACAATAAGCACTGTTGTGCTTGCAACATCAATCAACTGTTTCAAATAGGTGAGTACTCTTCCACCTGTTACCATGCCACTACCTGCAATTACAATTTTTGGCCTAGGGTCATCAATGGTTTCCCAGGTTTCTTTATAAGAACTGATAATTGTAACATGCTCACACATAGCATGGTATTCTTTTGAGGATAGTTTATGCCAGTCAGGAAACTGTTCAAATACTGACAATACATTATTCCCCATAGGGCTATCTACAAAAATCGGAATATTGGGAATTTTGTTTTTTTTATAAAGCAACCATAATTGATACATTAAGGACTGCAATCGCTCCACTGCAAAAGATGGAATGATAAGATTGCCCCTTTCAGCTATGGTCTTCTTGACCAATTTTATCAATAGACCCTCAACATCTTCCTCAGGATGGTTTTTATTCCCGTAAGTACTTTCCACAAAAAGGTAATCGACCCATTTTGGTCTATTTGGCGGTGATAGAAGCAAATCTTCTTGGCGCCCAATATCTCCCGAGAAAACAAATCGTTTTTCAAAAATATCCAGTTCTATAAAAGTTGCACCTATAATATGACCGTTATATTTACATCTAAATTTGATATTGGGTGAAATTGAAACCCATTCATCTTTTTCTATAGACTCAAACAAGCCTATGGCTCTTTCCGCTTCTTTGATTGTATAAAAAGGTAACGCTGGTTTATGCTTGCTATACCCCTCTTTATTCGCTTTTTCAGCCTCTTCCTCATGAATCTTAGCACTATCTTTTAAAATAATCTCAGTAATCTTCAAAGTCGGCGAAGTTCCCACTATTTTGCCCGTAAACCCTTCTTTCACCAATCTCGGCAAATAACCTGTATGATCCAAATGTCCATGGGTAAGTAACACCAAATCAATCTTACTAACGTCAATGGGCAAGGGCATCCAATTAAATTGACGAAGCTCTTTTAATCCTTGAAACATGCCGCAATCTACCAATAGATTAAGCTCTGGAGTTTCCAAATAGAACTTGGATCCTGTTACCGTACCTGATGCTCCTAAAAACTGGATTCTAACTGTGTTCATATTGCTCAACAATTACATAATTGACATAGCTCTTTCATTATTTTTTCCTTCCTTGGATTAGAGACTTCCAAATGGTCAAGAAAAAAACTGTCGTTCAATAATTGCCGGCAAAGGACTACATCCCTACTCAATAAAAACTGCTTTTCGCGTTTACTCAACAATGTAGAAACCGTAATGGGGTACAATCCCAATCTATCAATCCTGTCTTTTAATCCATCATCTTTGGGAATGTCCCAACTCAATAAATATAAGTTTACACAATTGCCGTAGGCAAGGGCATCTTCAGTAAAACGGGTATTGGTAACCACCCAACCCTTATCCATTGCAATTGAATTGCTCTTTTTATTCTCCCAATGGCTTTTGATATCGTTATACCTGGAATGAATATACAATGGCACTTTTACATTACAATTACGCCCTTCTTCCCCATGAAATTTACATTCTATTACGGCCAACAATCCATTTTTTTTAGCGAAAACATCAACTTCGTGTTTAACACAATCACCTTGTATCACTTTACCAACCTCAGTTGAATAGCCCGAATATTCTAAAATTGCTGCCACAAACTTTTCAAAAGGAAAACCAGTAGGCCCCAACTCATAAATTGCTTTTTTCAGCTTGTATTTAGAAGCGAAGACAGATTTTTTCTTTTTCAATAAAGTGAAGGCACGATTATATATTTCCTTTGTGGAAATACCCTGATAAAGTTCATCGCGAACTTGATCTACAATCTGGTTTACCAAAGCTTCATCTGCCCCACTTCTTTGTAATGACCTTCTCAGTTTTGACAATGAAAATTTGGCCCTTTCTCCTGAGGACTTTATAACATGAAACTCCATAACTTCCATAAAAGATGCTTTATGTGAAAACCAATGTTAGTCTTGGACAAGTGATTTAATATGCAGGTTTACCAAAAAACTCCCGTATCAATTTCTTTATTTGATTATCTGTCATACTATCTACCTTGGTAACTGTTTTGACCTTGGCGGCCAGCAAAGGATAATTTTCATCCAGTTCTTTTTTGAATTTGGTTACCGTCTCCGCAGGTCCAAATAAAGCAATGGCATCAGCCATTTTTACAACATTTGCCAATTTCTTAAAGTAGATTTTATATTGGTTTTTTTCCCGTTCTAAATATTTACTGTCCTGAACAACATCCTGCGGGCCCCATTTTGCCGATTTCGTACCAGAACCGCCTTTTGGGTGAAAAACCTCTATATCGGACAAAAAGGTTTCGAACTTTTCCGATTCCTCAGTAAGGGTAATTTTATGAGCTTTCTCTTTATCGAGCCATATACCTATATTTTTCATAATATGAGTTTTAAATATTAAACCAAAATGATAAATTTCAAGAGCTTCAACAATGATTCAAATCATTTGGTCCCCGGAATCACTAAAATCGGAACATCAATATTAAAAGTCAACTTTTTGATGATAGGCTCATGTAACAAGTTCTCCAAAAAACTATGTTCATAATTCACCATTGTAAGCATACCAATACCCAATTCCTCTAAAAATACCTGGATAGCTTTGGTCTTACTTGTGAAATTGGGCATCCAATGGACTGAATTTTCCATGGGATCCAAATAGGCCCTAAGTGTTTTAAGGTTACTTTCCTGCACCTTATTCAAATGCTCCTCCTCATTTATGTGAACTATCCTTATTGCAGAACCACAAAATGTGGCCATTTTGCGCAAGGGGTCAAGAACTTCAGCATCATACGGTCTTTTATAGTTAGTGGCAAATGCTATTTCATAGGGTACCTTAAAATCTGCATTCATGGGTACTGCCAGGATTGGGCATTTTTTCACCGATGCCATGGTCTTGGTGGTAGTGCTTCCCAAATAAACCCCTATACCGCTTGTTTTGCCCTTGTTGCCCATTACAACCAAGTCTATTTTATGCTCATCAATGGCTTGTGAAATAGCCTCGATTAAATCCATTTTTTTGGATATCATTTTATACTTGTGTTTTGGGCATTGGTTATCCAAGTTAATTCTATGATAGGTGTGTTTCAACTCTTCATTGGATTCATCTTTAAGTTGCTCTAACAAACCTTTATGCCCCCCATTACCATTGCCATTATCAATACTTCTGCTTATCAAGGGAGTGCTTTCATTATAGGCATTTATTAGATAAAAGTTGACCGTTTTACTCTTGAAAAGTTTTGAAGCGTAAAAAAGTGCATTATACGCATCATTCGAAAAATCAGTTGGTACTAAGATATTTTGCATTTTTAGTTGTTTTTATGTGGGGGAATTACCATAAACGGTATGGATACATGAAAGCCTAACTTTTTGATGACAGGTTCTAAAAATAGACGTTCAAAAAATGTATGACGATTCTGAACCATTACCAAAAGGTTTACTTTATTCTTTTGTTGAAAATTATTGATGGACGTAATAATCTCTTGATTAGGCATTTCGTGATACAAATGAGCTATTCGGCCAAATATTCCCTCTAACTTTGTCTTATTTTTCAATTGTTTCTCACTGAGGTCATAACCTGTAGAAACATGTAGTACATCTATTCTTGAAATATGCTGTTTCGCCAAGGACTCCAACACTTTTAATTGTTCTTCTTGATAATCGATTTCTAAATCAGTAGGGAACAATATCTCTTTTGGGGTTTCATATTTAAAATTAGGAGGGATGGCAATGACGGGACAACACGCATTTTTTATAACATGTACGGTATTTGTTCCTATTAAAATCTCTTTGGCACCGGTGGCACCTTGGGTACCCATAATTACCATATCGGCTTTTTCATTCTTGGAGGTCTCCATTATTTCATCGACCAAAGTATTAAAAGCCGAGTGCACCATGAACGTGTGTTTCTTATTGTTAAACTCTGCTATTAATTGTTTCTTAAGATCTTTTAGCTGGGACAATGAATTTTCCTGATAAATATCTCCTAAACCTATCTGTCCAGGGCTATGCAATACATATTCAGCCTGATAAATCGCAGGCGTGTACGTATGCAATAGGTAAAAAGTACATTCTTCTTCCTTAAAAAGGTTAATAGCATAGCAAATCGCATTATATGCGTTATCTGAAAAATCGGTGGGCAGAATTATACGTTTCATTTTTCAACATTTTTTAATTATCTGAATAAATTTTGCATGACCAAAAAAGGAATCTTAATGTGAAGTCCTATTTTATCAATAGTTGATTGACTTAGCATATCTTCAAGAAAAGAATGTCTTGAGTTTACCAAGACCAACATATCAATATCCTTATGAACTATGTATTTGGTAATGGCAATGGTTTTGTCTTTTTCCTGGGAAGTCTCGAATAGTAACTTAGCCTTGGGAAGAGAATCTCTAAGAAATTGCTGATTGTCTTCCTGGCGAAGTGAAAGTTTTTTAATTGGATCAATATACAGCATATGTATTGTAGACCTGAAAGAGCCTGACATATCGCAAAGTAATTTTAGTTCGCGCCTTTTATAAGGAACCAAATAATTAGTGGGAAAGAGTACTTCTTTAGGTGCATGATATTCAAAACCTTCAGGAATAGCCAGTACCGGACAACTGATATACTTTAAGACCTGTAATGTATTACTGCCAAAAGTTATACTGCGGTCATTGGTTTCGCCTCTAGTGGCCATTACAACAACATCCATATTCTCTGCATTAACTAAATCATCGACTTCATCAATCAAGGAACCAAAAGCCGATACTATCTTGTAATTATGTTGTGGATTGGGATATTGGTGTTTAACCTCTTCCAATACCTTCTTCAATTGTCTTTCAGAATTTCGGGAAATTTCTTCCTTTAATACATCCAATTTACTTCGCTTAGTCAATTTGTCCTGTTGATAAACCTCATCAGCATAAGCATGCATGATAAAGATTTCGCATTTTTCGTATTTAAAAACCTGACAAGCATATTTTAACGCGTTAAATGCATTATCTGAAAAATCAGTGGGAACCAAAATCTTTCTCATGGCCTAAGATTTATTAGTTTTACCAAAGTTAACTGTGATCAACGCTATAAACCATGATATTGGTCAGTTTACGACCATTTTCATTTTATTAATTTGCAGTTATAAACCAGAAAATATGAAGAGTAGTTTTAAAAAAATAATCAGTTCGGAAACTCCAGTTTTAGTCGACTTTTTTGCCGATTGGTGTGGCCCCTGCAAAATGTTGGCCCCTATTCTGAAAGATGTAAAACAAGAATTGGGCGATGCTATTAAAATTGTAAAGATCGATGTGGATAAGAATCAATCAATTGCTACAAAATATCAAGTAAAAGGTGTGCCGACAATGCTATTGTTTAAAAATGGAAAACAGGTATGGCGGCAATCCGGGGTACTTCAAAAGAAAGATTTAGTTCAAATTATCCAATCCCAAAACTGAAAGAAACTGCGATACTATTCATGCAGTACCAGAAAAGGAATATCTGTATGATAGCTTATTTGCTCAACCTTGGGTCTAAAAAGTATACGTTGAAAGAAATTAAGATTCTTAGCGACCATTGCAATCATATCAATATCCCTACTTTCGGTAAAACACTGTACCGCCGTTTCAAGATCCGTTCCTGTTAACGAATGAAAACTATGCTCAATATCTTGTAAATAATCATTCAAGAACTCTTTGTTTTTTAACTGTTCCTGATTCAACTCCTCCCCTTTTTTAGAAATATGGAGCACCCGTAATACCGATTTATTCATAGTAACCATATCAACCAGTGTATCGAGTACCTTTAAATCATATCCCAAATAATAATCTGTAGGAAATGCAATTTCTTCTGGTTTTTTAAACGCTGTATTTTCAGGCACAGCCATCAAAGGACATCTGACCTTTGTAATGACATCACCTGTATTGCTGCCCATTGTAACTTTCTTAAGTCCAGATGAGCCCTTGGTACCCATGATGATCAAATCGATTTTTTTTGTTTCAACTTCTCGCTTGATCGAGTCAACGAAAAAATCATGTAATGCCACTGTAACAAAAGAATGCTTTTTACTTGAAGGTATATTTTCTATGCGCAAAAGCAATTGGCTCAGGCTAGCTTTACTTTCCTTAAGCACAGATTCCTGTACCATTTTTGAAGACCCTTTAACGGAAGAGCCGGCGCCTGAATACGTGGGAATGGGGTTTATATGAAGAAGATAAAATGTACAATCGATGTTTTCAAATAATTTAAGCCCATATTTTATGGCATTCCATGCGTTCTCGGAGAAATCGGTTGGCACTAAAATTTGCATCATTGTTTAGCTGATTATGGTTGTTGCGGTAAATCTATAGCAATGGTAAATACAATAAAATGATTACTATCATGTACCAAAAATCAATACTTTATATTAATAAATACGACCTAAGGTATCTTTATCAAGGATTCTTATATTATGATCTTCCATAGCAATGAGTCCTTCTTTTTTAAAACTGGAAAGCGTACGTATCAAAGTTTCAGTGGCCATACCTGCCACACTTGCCAAATCGCTCCTAAGAATATGTAAATTACCATGCTTGTCTTGTTGCAGTTTATCTGCGAACTTTAATATTGTACTCGCCGTTTTCTTACGTACAGAACCATAGGCCATTTCCAATAATTGCTGCTTGGCATCGGTAAGGCTTTCGGCCAAAACATGCATTAATTCCAAAGCAAGACCATGATTTTCCTGTAAAACGGTAGTCAACTTTTCCTTATTGACCCCAACAAGGGTAGCATCTTCCATTGCTGTTGCATATTCTTCATAAATTTCATTCGCAGTTAATGAAGAGAATCCAAAGAACTCATCGGCATTGTATATTCCGGTAATCAATTCCTTGCCATTTTCATCTAATTTATGGGTCTTGACAATACCTTTTAAAATCAGGTAAACCATATGAACATTACCACCTTCACGGTATATTTCCTCACCCTGTAAAAATTCAATTTCTTCCCCATTATCATCTAAATAATTCTTGAACTCATGAATAGTCTTTATATCATCATCAATATGATTTTTATACTCTTTTTCAGGGCTTTCAAGCTCTTTTAAAATTGCCGCTCTAGCCAACCTACTCTCGATGGCATTAATGAGATCATTCTCTTCAAAGGGTTTCGTCAAATAATCATCGGCTCCCAAGTTCATTCCTTTTCGAATGTCTTCTTTTTCAGTCTTTGCCGATAAGAAAATAAAGGGAATATGCATTGTGGATTTTTCTTTACTCAATTTTTCCAGAACACCATATCCATCTAATTCTGGCATCATTATATCACATACAATGACGTTTGGTAAATGTATCTTTGCAGCTTTTACACCTTTTTTTCCATTGGAAGCTGTAACAACCTCATATTCTGAAAGTTCAAGTAACTCAGCCGTATTTTCCCTGAGAACCGGATCATCTTCTATCAATAAGATCTTTTTCATAATATTCTTCTTCAGTTATTTATTCAGTATCTCACCAATGGGCAATTCTACTGTAAAAGTAGTTCCAATATTCTCCTCACTCGTAAAGTACACTTTGCCTCCCAAGTTATCAATATGACCTTTAATTATATTTAGGCCAATCCCTGTCCCTTGGTTCAATAATACATTTTCTGCCCTAAAATAGCGCTCAAAAATATGTTTCTGGTCCTTCTCCGGTATACCAATTCCCTGATCTTTGATGTTCAAGACCATTTTATCTTTTTCAATATCCACTAATATATCTATATCAGAATTTTCGGGTGAATATTTGACCGAATTATATAATAAATTGGTCAAAATCAAAGCTACGATTTTCTCATCTTGATAGATTAACGCATCATCTATATTTTGAGGATAATTTATGTGCTGTCCGCTTTTTAGCAACATGTTGGCATTATATACAACTTCATTGGCTATCTTACTTAATGAAAACTCAGTAAATTTATAAATTTCCTTACCTTTCTCAAGCCTTTCTATAGAGAGGAAATCCGTTAAGATTCCATTAAGGTGCTTCACCTCCCCGATTATTGTTTTTAGATGCTTATCCCTTTTTTCTTGTTGTTTCGAGCCCTTGTATTTGCCGACAAGCGTTGCAGAGGTAAGAATACCGCTAAGCGGCGTTTTGAATTCATGCGAGACCAACGATAAAAATTTTGTTTTTAGCTCATTCAATTCCCGTTCACGTTGCAGTGCAAATTTTATCTTCTTTTCTGCTTCTTCGCGCCTATTTATTTCTTTTTTTAGCATTGCAACAGTATCACTTAATTCCAAGGTACGCGTCCTGATTTTCTTCTCTAAATGCTCATTGAGTTCCTTTATTTTTAAATCGCGTTTGCTTATTTCAGTTTGGTCAAATACAAGTGCTAGAACATAGTCAGCATCATAAATCGTAAAGGGATTTAAACTCACCTCAATTGGGAATTTTTCCTTATTCTTTCGTTCACCAAACAAACAGCGTTCAACTGCCATTTTCCTGGACTTATGGGCTATAAAATATTCATCAACATGCTCATGGTGCCCTTTTTTATAAGGGTCAGGAATAAGAATATTCAATGGCTGGTCTATTAATTCCTCACGACGGTAACCGAACATTTTATCAGCCTTTTTATTGGTGGCGACAATTACCCTCTCCTTATTAACTACCAACAATCCTTCTGAAACAGCTTCAGAAAGTAAATTGAATATACTATTGTTTTTTGCGAATACCCTCATAAGTTCATGGTCTTGTACTAACGCTTAAGTTTATTGAGCATAATGAATTATTGGGGAATATAGATGTAAGTTAATTCAAGACGTTTCGTAGTCTTATGACATTAATCATATTTTGTAAAATTAGTTGCATGTAATTTTAATACAAATCATTTTATCATGGAAAAAGCGGCATTTGCCTCGGATGTTTTGAATACACCAAAAGTATGGAATACCTTTTACACAAAATGTGAAAAAGTAAAATCAGACTTAGCGTTGTATTCAAAAGATCTACTTTTTTTACAACAGCTTTTAGATCGATATTTTGATGAAATGGTGAAAAATGAACATTTGGACGAAATGCGTGAAAGCTTAATACGCTTTCAAGATTTATGTTATGATTGTGACCGCTTAAAAAAAAGGGTCAAAGACCAACAATGTCATCTACTTGATATTATAAAAGGTACATCGTCGTATAACCATGATACCATATTGAAAGAACAATCAAGTATTGAAAACGGCAACGTACTACTTGAGAAGGACTTTAAAAGTGTTAAAAAAGAAATACTTATAATTGCCGAATATGTGCTACAGAAAAAAAGGGACAATGAGAGTTTTGTTCATCGTACCTAACAAATAATCCTTCGAAAACGCAAACCTAACAATTAGATTAAAAATAGTGTAGCGGATGGAATACATTGACTACTATAAAGTTTTAGGTGTCATAAAAAAAGCCTCACAAAGCGATATTAAAAAGGCCTATCGCAAACTTGCGAGAAAATATCATCCTGACGTAAACCCAAATGATTCGGAAGCAGAACGAAAGTTTAAACAGATAAATGAAGCAAATGAAGTTCTGGGCAATGCTGAAAATCGAAAAAAATATGATGCTTACGGCAAAGATTGGCAACATGCCGATGAGATAGAAAAAGCTAGAAAGGCCCAACAGCAACAAAGGGGATACCAAACCCAAAATTCCGGTGATTTTGGGGAACATGACTTTTCAGATTTTTTTGAATCTATGTTTGGGGGTAGATCCTCTGCTGATTTTTCAGGAGGAAGACAGGTTAAATTTCGTGGGCAGGATTTCAATGCCGAACTAAAACTGAAATTGAATGATGTTTACCATACCCATAAGCGAACACTAACAATCAACGGCAAGAGCATTCGTATAACCATACCTGCGGGTATTGAAAATGGGCAAACCATTAAGATCAAAGGGCATGGTGGTCCTGGCCGTAATGGGGGTCCAAAGGGTGATTTGTTTATTACGTTCTCAATTGAAAACAATTCAGGATTTAAACGCAATGGGGACAATCTATATAAAACATTGGATTTAGATCTATATACTGCCGTATTGGGAGGTGAAATAACGGTTGATACTTTTGACGGAAAAGCCAAGCTTAAGGTAAAACCCGAAACCCAAAATGGGACCAAAGTAAAGCTTAAATCAAAAGGATTTCCTGTCTATAAAAAAGAAGGGCATTTCGGTGATCTGTTTATTACATATAGCGTAAAGACACCTACCAATTTAACAACCAAGGAAAAGGAACTTTTCAAGGAATTAGCCACCCTTAAAGCAACTAAATGATGGAACAGTATAATTATATTCAGGTCAATGAATTTTGCGTCAGTCATGGGGTCACTACCCAATTCATGATTCAACTTCATGAATTTGGGTTAATCGAAATTTTCCAAAAAAAGAATGTTCAATATTTTTCAAATGAGGAGCTCTCAAAGGCTGAAAAAATAATTCGCCTATATTCAGACCTTGATATTAATCTAGAGGGTATCGAAGTTATTCACGACTTATTGGAACGTATTGATCGCATGCAAGATGAAATCAGATCACTAAAGAACAAATTGCGAATCTATGAATAGTATGTAAACCAACTATTGCCAACGAAAAAGTCAACTGTTCTTTTTTCGCTCTTTTGTAGTTTATAAGACATTATAGCAAGAATTACAATATTCAGGGTACTTGTTACCCCTCCTTTGTTGAATTACTGCGTTTCTAAAGTTTCGTATTTTTAATGTATATGACATCCCGAATGATACACAGAGTCTTAATTTTAATCTTAACATTACATCTTATCTCGTGTGCATCGGATTCCGAAAAAATTCTTCCTGCCAGAATAACGATGACAGAATCGGTTTATTCCTCCGTAACGGTTCAGCCAGACAGTTTATACCAAGCCTATGCGGCCGTAGGAGGTATTTTAGATCATAATCTACTTGAAGAAGGGGATTTGGTTAGCAAAGGGCAGCCTATTCTGCAGATAATCAATACCGCGCCTAAATTAAACACCGAAAATGCAAGACTTGCTTTGCAATTGGCCAAAGAAAATTATGAGGGAAGTGCTACCGTTTTAAGCGGGATACAAGACGAAATAAGCGCCGTGAAATTGTCTTTGAAAAGTGACTCCATAAACTACTTCAGGCAAAAAAATCTTTGGGAACAGCAAATAGGCTCTAAAATTGATTTTGATAATAGAAAACTTGCTTTTGAACTTTCGCAGAATAGGCTTCTTTTATTGCAAAACAAATATATGCGTACCAAGAATGAACTGGAGACCCAACTAAGGCAAGCACAAAATAACCTTAAAACATCACAAATAGCTACTAAAGACTTCACTGTAACCTCTAAAATCAATGGCAAGGTATATGCCCTGTTTAAAAATCCGGGAGAAATTGTAACCACAATGGAACCTTTGGCAGCTATTGGTAACAAAGATGTCTTTGTTGTGGAAATGTTGATTGATGAAGTTGATATAGTTAAGATAAAAGTAGGTCAAAAAGCCTTGATTACCCTTGATGCATATCACTCAAAAGTACTTGAAACAACAATCAGTAAAATTTATCCCAGTAAAGACGAGCGCTCACAAACCTTTAAAATCGAAGCCGTTTTCAAGGAAACCCCAGAGGTACTATATCCTGGTCTTGCAGGAGAGGGAAACATTATCATTGCGCAGAAGAGCAACGCACTCAGTATACCAAAAGAATATCTTATCGGTGACAATAGTGTACAAACAGAAAATGGCGTGGTAGCAGTTTCCATTGGCCTTCAAGACATGGATAAAGTTGAAATTCTCTCAGGTATTGATGCCGACACCTACATTTATAAACCCAAAGAATGATTAATTGGAAAGTAATATTGGGCATTGCCAAAACACATCTTGTCACCAAGATGAAATCAACAATAACGGCTTCTTTGGGCGTTACTTTTGGTATAGGTGCTTATATTACCTTAGTGAGTTTTATGACAGGACTGAACACTATGCTCGATGATCTTGTTCTAAACCAAACGCCACATATTCATCTTTATAACGAAATTGAACCTTCGGAAAATCAGCCTATCGCCTTGTATGAAGAATTTGAGGATGCCCTTAATGTGGTACATTCAATTAAGCCCAAACAAAGTCAAAAAAAGATTCATAATGCACTACCCATTTTAAAATATCTAAAGGACGATGCTAATGTAAAAGGGGCGACTCCCCAATTAAGGGCCCAGATTTTTTATTTATCAGGTTCAATTGAATTGGGTGGAAATCTTGTCGGGGTCGATATCATGGAAGAAGTACGGTTGTCAAACATTCAAGATTATATTGTTCAAGGTTCTCCAGAAGCTTTAAAAAATAACGATAGTGGTATTTTACTAGGTGCAGGGCTAGCAGATAAAATGTCACTTTCTGTTGGAGACAGAATTCAAATCAGTACAATCAAAGGCGGTATTTTTCCTTTGAAAATTGTGGGTATATACCAAAGTGGCATTGCCGATATTGATAATATTCAAAGTTATACCAACCTTAAAACCGTTCAGCGGATTTTAGGTGAGGCTGAAAATTATGTAACCGATATTAACGTTAAACTTTTTGATATTTCAAAGGCAGCGCCAATGTCCCATAGACTTGAACATCAGTTTAAAATAAAAGCCATAGATATCAATGAGGCCAATGCGCAGTTTGAAACAGGGAGTAATATTAGAAATTTGATCACTTATGCTGTTTCCATTACCCTACTTATCGTTGCAGGTTTTGGCATTTACAATATATTGAATATGCTCATTTACGAAAAGATGAAAGATATTGCCATTTTAAAAGCTACTGGGTTTTCCGGCACTGATGTGCAATTGATTTTTATGAGCCAGGCTATGATCATTGGTGCACTTGGTGGGGTTTTGGGATTACTGGTAGGTTATTTACTTTCGAGACTCATAGACAACGTTGCCTTTGAAACAGAGGCACTTCCGACAATAACCACATACCCTATCAATTATAATATCATGTATTACGTGATAGGAATCTCATTTGCACTACTTTCTACTTTTATAGCAGGGTATCTGCCTTCAAATAAAGCAAAAAGAGTCGACCCAGTACAAATAATACGTGGAACATAAAAAAGTATCATGTCACTAGTTTTGGAAGCAAAAAATATAGATAAATATTTTAAAAAGCCTGTACTTTTTCACGTACTACAAAATCTTAATTTCAAGGTTAAAAAAGGTGAATTTGCCTCTATTATGGGAAAATCCGGATCAGGTAAATCAACCCTACTTTACATTCTTTCCACCATGGATACCGATTATGAAGGCCAATTATTTTTGAATGAAGAGTTGGTGACCGGTAAACCCAATAAGTTATTATCAAGAATTAGAAACGAGCATATTGGTTTTGTTTTTCAGTTTCATTATCTATTGTCAGAATTCAGTGTTTTGGAAAATGTGATGCTTCCTGCAAAAAAATTAGATGTGAAATCGCATTCAGAGATTGAATATGATGCCATGGAGAAACTAAAAATGTTGAATATTGACCAACTGGCAAAAAAACGGGCATCACGTATTTCAGGTGGTGAAAAACAACGTGTTGCAATTGCCAGGGCATTAATAAACAACCCTTCAGTACTCATGGGTGATGAACCTACGGGGAACTTGGATAGTTACAATGCAGAAAACGTATTTCAAATATTCAAACAACTTAAAGAAGAGCAAGGTCTTTCACTTTTAGTGGTAACCCATGACTTGGACTTTGCCGAGCGTACTGACAGAATAATTCAAATGGAAGATGGGCAAATAGTAAATCAATAACCGTATTTTCGAATGAGGTCTATGACAATTATCATATAATTTCCTGTAGGTTGGAGCTAACTTTAATCAACCTCAAAAATGTTGAATTCAAAAAGCAATCACATGGAAAATTATAGAACCAGACCTAAAGGCAATTATATACAGAATACAGAATGGGAAGAATTATATGTTTTGACCAAACATTGGAAATCCGATTTAACCTTCTACAATCAAGATTTACTTTTTCTGCATAAACTTTTGAATAAATATTTTATCTGGATTACAAAAAAAGAGAATCTGGAAGCCGTAAAATCCATCGGGCAAAGTATATTAAATGACAAGCAAATAGGAAAGGAATTAATAAAGAGGGTCGAAGAACATCTTACCCATATCGCACAGACCATTGATGATCCTTTTAAGCACGATACAAGGCTTTTCCGTGATGAACATCAAGTACTTGAAGATGATATTGCCAAATTCTACAAAACCGTAAGGGAAAACAGAAAACAGGTGTTTTCAGTCACCGAACATATCATGGATAGTGAAAGTCTCGAACATTTACTTCAGGACTAAATGGTTAATGAAACGTATCCAATTGTTTCCAGGCCAAAGCAGCGGGTCCTAATATCGCTGCGTTTCTTGGCGCATTGGACAGGTATACCTTGACTTTACCCTTATAAGCAACGAAAAGGTTTTTTTCTAAATTCGCTATTACGGGATTGAGCAGAATACCACCTGCCTTACTAAGACCACCGGCCAGGATAAAGGCTTCTGGATCTAAATGAGCGACAGTATCGGCCATTTTACTTCCTAAAATTTCGGCTGTGATTTCAAATGCCCTCAAAGCCAGCTTATCCCCTGCCAAAGCAGCATTGGCAATACTTTCACCTGTTAGGTCATCAAAACTAATGCTGCGTAAAGGAGAATCTTGGCTCATCTCGGCAATTAGTTCAAAAACAGTCCGCTTTATTCCTGTAACGGAGGCATAGGTTTCCAAACATCCCTGCAAGCCACAATTACATTGCCTACCATTGGGGTCAACATTTACATGGCCAATTTCGCCTGCTTGGGCGTGTTCTCCCAATAAAAGATCTCCATTGACAATAATACCGCTACCCAAACCTGTGCCCAAGGTCAAAACCACAAAATTTTTCATCCCCTTGGCCATTCCGTACTTCAACTCACCTAAGGCAGTCGCATTGGCATCATTGGCGATAAAAACGGGAAGCTTAAATACATCTTCCAATGATTTGGCTAAAGGAGTTACTTTACCCCATTTTAAATTGGGTGGATTTTCAATATTTCCTGTTAGCGAATTGGCATTAGGCGCCCCTACCCCAACAGCCAAGATTTTGGACTTAGTACCAAATTTCATGGTGAGTTCTTTTATCTCGGCGACCAATTCCTTTATAAATGATTCAAAAGGTTCTTTTGACCTCGTTTTGATTACCTTGGAAACCAATATTTCCCCTGCAGCATCAACTATACCTATTTTGGTAAATGTCCCTCCAATATCTATGGCTAATACCGTATTCATTATTGTTTGAATTAAATACAAATGAATTAAAAAGACTTCATTTTCAAACTGATAAAAATCATTCCGAATACCATATTTCCAAGTTACTTTTATAACTCCCAAAAACCATATCATGATGAAAGCAATTGCCCAAATAGAAAAACTGAATTCAGATCGGTGCAAACATATTATAGTTCGTAACCTAAGTAGGATTATGGATATTAGGATATTGGACATTGACCTTGAAAACAAGACCTTATCATTTGTTTATGATAGTAGCGTTGCTATCGATAAGGTAAAACGAGAACTTTGCAGAATTGGATATCCTTTAAAGCGGTTTATCAAAAAAGAACCACAAAACGCGTTATATATTTAAAATTAGATTATAGTGCTTATTAAATAAAGCCCTTGCTATGGAAAAACCCAAAAACAATCTTCATGAAAATCTTGGCAAACTTTTTTATGCCGTTGCCATGGCAGACAAGAAAATCGAAGAAGAAGAAATAGCAGCCTTAAAGACCAACATTTTCCAAAGATGGTACAGCCTTGATTCCAAACCAAATGGACTTGTTTTAGATGGTCATCAAGAAATTTTTGCGATTTTCAAAGAATTACAAAGTACAAGAGCAGAAAGTGAGATCTGTTTTACGCAATTCCAGGAATTCTTCAATAAAAATAAACAACTTTTCAATGAAGATTTAAGAAAACTGATTTGGGATACAACACAGCATATAGCTTCTTCTTATGCCAAGAAAAACAAGTCAGAATTAATTGTATTGGCTAAACTAAAAATGCTTCTCGAAACTTGATTTCAAATTTTAAATGTAATTACCGGTAAGTCGGCATGGTTGGCAATGTCCTCACCAATACTTCCCTTAAAAAAATGTGCCAGTCCCTTTCTACCATGGGTTGGCAACGCAATGATATCCGCATTAACCATTTTTGCATAATTATAAATACCTTCTTCTATAGTATAATCATTCAAAATTATCACCTTACCATCCCTAGTGTTATCGCCGTGATGGGCAACACTCATGAACAGTTCTATTTGCTCATTAATCTCTACGTTATTTCTAAAGTACTGACTAGGACGATTTATATAAACTAAATGCAAATTCACACCAAGCATTTTAAAAAATTTAATGCTCCTATTATAGGCTGTAATATTTTCCACTTCAAAATCGCTGGCAAAAATGGCTTCCTTGATATCAAAATTTTCTCTACGTTTTTTAATTATGAGAACGGGAACCTCACAGGTTCGCACCACCTTTTCAGTATTTGAACCAACAAATAAACCGCTTAATCCACTAGCTCCGTGAGATCCCATTACAACAAGATCAATATGCTGTTCTTTTACAATGTTATTGATTTCATTGAAATCCTTGTAGTTCTGAACAATTTCGAAAACTTTGATTCCTTTTAAAAAAGGTTTATCCAAAAAGGTGTTAAACCTCTTTTTCGCCAACTTCATATAATACTGCGCCTCCATAAATTCCTGGGTTTCGTCCTTTGTGAAAATAGCTTCAGAAAGTCCTAACATATGTAGCACTATTAAATCCGCATTAAATTTTTTGGCCAAATTGGCCGCAACTTCCAATGCGTTTTCCGAGAACTCAGAAAAATCAATAGGTATAAGTATTTTGTTCATAGTTGCTGAATTATTTGGGCTAATTCTATTAAAAGGTCTTAGTGTTTGTTCATAATAGCCTTTCTTTTACTCAACTGTTTCTCCAAATCCTTTATGGTATTGGCAGCCGCTTTCTCAAAATCATCTTCATTGGAATGTGCAAATAATCTGGGACCGGGAGCGCTGAGTTCAATTTCACAGATCTTCCCCTTTCCTTTTGGATCATTTTCCTGTTTAAAATGAACTCTCGCCCTTATAATCCAATCATATTTATTGGCAAGACGATTTAGCTTAGCTGTCATTAGTGTATCCATTGCTTCACTGGTAGGCATTTGAACATATTGAATATCAATTGTCATAGTATGTAGTTTTAAGATAAATATAAAGCTAAAATCTTTATCAAAACAAAACCATGACATATATCAGTATGTGAAAATAAAAAGTAAATTTTCTGATTTATTTGTCAATGGACTTCCTTGCATAGGGCTTTTGAAAAATGACTTTTATCATTGGGTTTACATAAATTCTTGCCTAGTTTTATCCCATACGGATGAATAGTTTTATCAACTGAGGCCATGAGAACGATTCTGATTGTTTTAGTGTTAGTGCATGGATTAATTCATTTAATGGGTTTCTTGAAAGCCTATGGATTGGCTAACTTCAATCAACTAACGCAATTCATATCCAAACCCATTGGAATGGTTTGGCTGCTTATAAGTTTTCTATTTGTTACTATCGCGGTATTGATGCTCTTAAAAAGGGAATGGTGGCCATATGTGGGCCTTATAGCTGTGTTTCTATCACAAGTATTGATTATTGTTTACTGGCAAGATGCTAAGTTTGGAACCATAGCCAACATAATCATTCTCATGGCTAGTCTTGCTGGATATGGTGAACTTCAATTTAATAGGATGGTTGGTAATGAAACTCAGGAAATACTTAAAAACCTGAATCTGGAACAGCCGATTCAAATCAAGGAGGATGGTATAAAACATTTACCGACCATCGTCCAAAAATGGCTGATCAGTTCTGGAGTATTGGAAAATGATAGGGCGGTTTCTGTTCGACTATTACAAGAAGGTGAAATGAAAACCAGTCCTGATGGTAAATGGATGGCTTTCACCGCAAACCAATATTTTAATTGTATTAATCCTTCCTTTGTCTGGAAAACACAAGTAAAACCCCTGCCCTTTGCAATTATGAATGGACGGGACAAATTGACAAATGGTGAAGGGCAAATGTTAATTAAGTTATTTTCAATGATGACTGTGGTAAATGAGGGAAATAATGAGAAAATTAATGCCGCCAGTATGCAGCGTTATCTTGCAGAAATGTGCTGGTTTCCTTCAGCAGCCATTAATGATTACATGGCGTGGGAAGCTATTGAACCAACAAGCGCAAAAGCTATTTTGACCATTGGTGGAAAATCCGTTTCAGGAATTTTCAAATTTTCCAATGAAGGTGAAATCCTGTCTTTTGAAACAAAGCGTTATTACGGAAGTGGTGAAGATGCTGTTTTGGAAAAATGGTTGATTGAAATGGTCGACTATAAAGAATTCGACGGAATAAAAATTCCATATAAATGCAAGGTCACTTGGAAATTAAATGCGGGGGATTTCAACTGGTTGAATCTTGAAATCACTGCCTTGGAATATAATAAACGTTTTCCCAATATGTAAAATATAGAATTCTTTAACCTTAATAATACCATAATAGGTATTGCCAAAGCCTTCATGATATTTGCATCCTGATCCGTCGCGATACCACATCGTGGGTTTTCAGCAAAATTGGTGTGCCTATTAATTTTTTACGATTGATGTACCTTCGCTTGGACTCGCTTCAAACCAAGTCAATTTAAGTTTACATTCTTTTTCATAGGCAGCTGTAGCAGCGTTCACGAATCCCTCAATCGCATCTTCATGCACAAGGTTAATGGTACAACCACCAAAACCACCACCCATCATCCTTGCTCCTAAGACCGAATTATACTTCTTCGAAAAGGCTACAAGAAAATCGAGCTCTGGGCAACTCACTTCATACATCTTACTGAGTCCATCATGGGTTTCATAGAGTAGCTCACCAACTCTTTTGAGATTATTGGCCTTAAGCGCCTCAACAGCCTCCAAAACCCTTGTTTTCTCTTGAATTATATAAGAACAACGGTTGTAGACTGTTTCATCAAGTTCATTTCTTATAGCGTTCAACATGTCCATTGTTGCATTTCGCAACGAACTCACTTCAGGATATTTTTTCTGAAGCACAGCTACACCTTCTTCGCATTGGGCTCTCCTAACATTGTATTCCCCTGAGGCCAAATTGTGAGAAACATTGGTGTTTAATAGTACGAACTTGTACGGTTCTATGTTTATGGGGATATAGGAATATTCAAGGGATTCACAATCCAAAAGAATCACATGGCCTTCTTTACTCATAACAGATGCAAATTGATCCATAATACCACATTTGGTACCAGCGTAGGTGTGCTCAGCGGCCTGTGATAATTCCACAATATCCATTTTGGTCAATCCTAAAGCGAACAATTCGTTTAGACCAAAGGCCAAACCGCATTCCAATGCAGCGGAAGAGCTAACTCCAGACCCTATGGGTACATGGCTTTCCAAAGTACAATCAAAACCCCTAAGCTTGTCGGTGCGCTTTAATATCTCATTTAAAACACCCAAAATGTAGTTTTCCCATTCAACCTTGCTTATTTCGACCTTATCCAAAGACAGCTCAAAACCTGTATCATATCCTTTGCTATATACATGGCAGATTTTATCCGAACCATTTTTTTGAAATTTGAAGGTTATCTTCTTTTCAATGGCTGTAGGAAGTACAAAACCCATATTATAGTCGGTATGCTCCCCTATTATATTAATTCTACCAGGCGAATCAACCGTAAGTTCAGGATTAAAATTCTTCAAAAACTGCATTTTTTTCGTCTATTTATTGTTCATATTCCTAACCATCGCCACCGTAGCCACCGTTCTAAGGCCTAAATGCTCCAAAGATGAATCCATACTAGTTGCCATTCTTGACGAAATTCGATAGCTAGCACAATATGATGCATTGCATAGGAATGAACCGCCTTTCATGATTTTTTCTTTGGCATATGGATCTCTTTGGTTATATGGTCTTTCAGCTCCCGAAGGGTTATATATTACTTCTTTGTTAGTTGAGACTTCATTATAATAGTTCGTATTGTACCAATCGCTTGTCCACTCCCAAACGTTACCCGCCATATCATACAAACCGAATTCATTGGGCGGATAGGTCTTAACCGGTGCCCTATTTTCAAAACCATCTGTTTGGGTGTTAATTACAGGAAATTCCCCTTCCCAAGTATTGGCCATCTGCGATAACACAGAAGCATCCTCACCCCAAAAATACGTGCTTGCCTCCTTGTTTCCACGTGCGGCTTTTTCCCATTCAGCCTCTGTTGGCAAACGCCTTCCTGCCCATTCACAATATGCCAAAGCATCTTCATATGAAATATGTACAACAGGATGGTTTCCTTTACCTTTAATACTACTTCCCGGGCCATTGGGTTGTTTCCAATTAGCTCCAATTGTCCATCGCCACCATTGCGAGAAATCGAAAAGATTAGATACGGAACTTTGTGTTTTCTTAAAGGTCAAAGAACCAGGTTGCATAATAGAATCATGGGGTTTAGGTGTACCTTCGGGGACCTGTTTTTTCATTTCCTCCCAATCAATTTTTCTTTCAGCTTGGGTTATATAGTCCGTTTCATCGATAAATTTTTTGAAGGCGTCATTGGTTACCTCTGTAATGTCCATAAAAAACCCATCTACAGCCGCTTTATGGGCTGGTTTCTCATGGACCATGGCCATATTGTCTTGGGGCACTGCCCCTTGTATAAATTCACCACCAGGAATCCAAACCATTCCCATAGGTGTTTTTACATCCTTAGGTTGTTCAATAATCAGTATAAGCACTTTGGCTTGTTCTAATTTCCCGGTTTCAACATCAGTAATCGACGATTCATCTTGATCTTTCTTTTGCTTACAACCCAAAACTATGATGAGAGACAGAAATAATGTTAAAGCAAAAAGCGATTTAAATTTTGAATTCATATTAGGCTAACAATAAGTATAAAGATATTTATATCTTCATAGACTAAAAACAAATGGATGAAAAATATCACATTGCCACTCATAAACATCTTTTTATTTCTAATGATGTTCTCGAGTTGCAGAGATCTGGATAAAAAAGGTACCCATACCCAATTAGAACAAGCCAAAATGAACAAAGAACTACTTTCCGGTATAGTTAGGGTTAATTTCGAAGGTACTTTTGATGATAAAACCATGAATCTTTACGTCCTTAAAAATAAAAATGGTGTTGAAGCAGCTTTTTCCAACTATGGGCAGCGTCTGGTTTCTCTAATGGTACCGGATAAAAATGGAAAAATGGAAGATATTGTTTTGGGCTATTCTTCTTTGGATAAATACCAAAAAGGAAACGGTGGTTATTTTGGCGCAACGATTGGTCGCTATGGCAATAGAATTGCAAAAGGTAAATTTGAAATTGATGGAATCACCTATGACTTGGCACAAAATAATAATGGGAATCATTTACACGGTGGTTTAAAAGGCTTTGAATCCGTAGTTTGGGATGTTGATTCCGTCACCCAAAACTCTATTCGTTTTAAAAGAACTTCCCCTGACATGGAAGAAGGATATCCAGGCAACTTAAATGTTACTGTAGAATATACTTTGAACGATGACAATGAATTACGAATTGAATACTATGCCATCACAGATAAAAAGACCCATGTGAATCTTACCCATCATTCCTTTTTTAATTTAAAAGGTGAAGGTGAAGGCACTGTCAACGATCACATTATGCAAATAAATTCGTCTTGTATTACAGCTGTTGATGAAGGCTTGATCCCTACGGGAGTATTGATGCCTGTCGCGAACACGCCTTTTGATTTCAACAGTCCGAAAACGATTCAATCTGGATTGGATATAGCACATGAACAATTGACCATAGGTCGCGGTTTTGATCATAATTTTGTTTTGGATCAAGACAAAAAAAATGAAGAAGGTCTTTATGTCGCTGCAAAAGTAAAAGAGCCAAAAAGTGGACGGGTAATGGAAGTATTTACCAACGAACCTGGTGTACAGTTCTATGGAGGTAATTTTTTGGATGGTAAAACCATTGGCAAAAATCGAGGGAATTATGAATTTAGAGGGGCACTCTGTTTGGAAACCCAACATTTTCCAGATTCACCAAATCAAAAGAATTTTCCATCGACCTTATTGGAACCAGGGCAGCAATACAAATCAATTTGCGTTTATAGATTTTCAATCGAGTAATTCGTAGAATACCATTATTTCTTATACAAACCATCGGCTATGGCAGGGATTTTGAAAATTTCCAAATCAGGAGTAGTTCTTTCCCGAGTGAAAATTTTCGCTGCTTTTTCTAAAATTTCTGGATGCTCATTTGCAACATTCATAGTTTCCGTTGGATCATCTTTTAAATTGTATAACTCAAGGGTTGCTTCTTTTTTGTCATCTTTCAGATTTTGTCGCACCACCTTCCAATCTCCCATTCTCATGGCCACCTGACCCCCATAACTCGGGAATTCCCAATATAGGAATTCATGTTCTTTCTGGTTTTCCTTTGCAAGTAATGTTGGCATCATACTCACCCCATCTGATCCTTCAGGTAATTTATACCCAGCTACATCACCAAAAGTTGCCAACATATCATAATGCGCTGATACATGATCGCTCTTACTGCCTGGTTCAATCTTACCTGGCCATGATGCAATCATTGGCACACGTATTCCTCCTTCATATAAATAGCCCTTACCACGACCATATTCCCCTTCAAAAGGTTTTGCACTTTCAAAAAATACAGGGTCCGCACCACCTGCATAAGACGGACCGTTATCAGAGGTAAAAATGATCAAGGTATTATCATAAATTCCCTCATCTTTTAATTGTTCTACAAGTTTACCCATATTCTCATCTAAATAAGAAACCATCGCAGCATAAGCCGCTCTAGGATTTTGATGTGGGAAATAGCCCATTTGGCCTAAATAGGGATCTTCCTTTCCAAACTTTTCTTTATAGTGCTCAAGCCATTTATTGTCGGCTTGTAAAGCCACATGCGGAATAGGTGTAGCCCAATACAGGAAAAAAGGTTTTTCCTTGTTATTATCGACAAAGTTGGTCAGCTCTCTGAACATTAAATCTGGTGAATAATGATTTAATGTAAAAGGCTTATAATTTTTGGGGTCCCGTGGGTCAGCGCCTTTGAGAAGCTTCGAATTTGGGGCTACGGTATCATTGGCTAAATGAACCCTATTTCTGTTTTTGTATAGGAATAAAGGATAATAGGTATGTGCCTGTCGTTGGCAATTATAACCATAGAAAAAGTCGAAACCCATTTCATTCGGAATTGATTGGGTATGTGGTGCTCCCAGGCCCCATTTGCCAATTATTCCGGTCGTATAGCCAACATCCTGCATTCTTTTTGCCATTGTAATGGTATTGGCAGGCATTGGCCCTTGGCCTTCCAAGGTTGAATCCTTGGCCATGGCAAGATAATCCCAAACATCGCCCCTTTCTTTCCACTCAGAATTACTGCGAATGTACGCATGACCTGCATGTTTACCAGTCATGAGCATGTAGCGGGCCGGGGCACAAACAGGAGCACTTGAATAATGTTGTGTGAACATCATTCCGTTTTTTGCCAAGGCATCGATATTGGGTGTTTCTATCTTTTCTTGACCATAAGCGCCAACCTCAGCATACCCCAAATCATCAGCCAAAATGTAGATTATATTGGGTTTTTTAACTTGTGCTGCTTCCGATTTTGCCTGCTGTACTTTGTCATTGCAGGAAAAAAATATTGTCCCTACCAGAAGTAGGGACAATAGTTGTTTGAATACATCCATATTATCACTGAATTGTAGCTTTACATCACAATCGATTTTCCAGGCATTGGGATATTATACCAACCTTCGGCATTAGGATTAACAGGTGCTGGTGAATCCCATGTTAATCCGTCAGGAACCAGTTTCAATTCAGATTTCATTGCCTCTTCCCAGGTAATAACCTGTCCTGAATAAGTAGCCATTCTACCTATAATAGCACTCATAGTACTTGTTGCGCCATATTCACCATCACTTATAACTCCCCCACTTCTAATGGAAGCAAATAATTTATCATGTTCAACCTGGTATGGGTTTGGGTCATCTTTACCTCTGTGGTCAAATATTGAATTACCAGCCCAATCTTTCATTTCAACTTTATCACCTGCGGTGGAAACCGTTCCTTTGGTTCCTTGGAAAAATTCGGAAACCTTACGCATCGTATCCGGTTGATGCCTGCACTGGCTAGCTACCACCGCACCGCTAGGATAGGTGTACTCCACAAAGTGATGGTCATATATTTCACCATGATCTTTACCTGTTCTAACTTGTCTTCCACCCATACCTTGTGCGGAAATAGGTGTTTCTCCTATAAACCAGTTGGCAACATCTATGTTGTGAATATGTTGCTCAAGAATATGATCACCGCATAACCAATTAAAGTAATACCAGTTGCGCATTTGATATTCCAACTCAGATTGTCCTGGTTGTCTTTCACGTACCCAAACACCGGCACTGTTCCAGTATACTTGCCCAGAAACTATCTTACCTATTTTATCTTGCTTCAATTGATCTAAAGCCGCCAAATAGTTCGTTTGGTAGTGCCTTTGAAGACCAACAACCACATTCAATTTATTTTCTTTTGCTTTTTTCGCCGCCGCCAAAACCTTGCGTACACCAGGTACATCGGTCGCGACAGGTTTTTCCATAAAAACATGCTTCCCATTATTTATGGCATATTCAAAATGTTCAGGCCTAAAACCAGGAGGAGTTGCCAATATTACGACATCGGCCAAATCCATTGCCTTTTTGGCACCGTCAAAACCAACAAATTGATGTTCATCCTTAACATTTACTTTCTTGGTCTCACCCATTTCTTTTGAAATGTTCATAAGACTTCCTTTTAATCTATCCTCAAAAGCATCGGCCATTGCTACCAATTCAATATTCTCATCAGCCTTCAATGCCTGAACGGCAGCACCGGTTCCACGACCACCACAGCCAACAAGTGCAATTTTTAATTTTTTATCGTTGAAAATATTTACCATTGCATCCATTTGAAAGGTTGGTAAAACCATCGCTGCTCCAGAAAGCAATGCCGTGTTTTTCACAAAGGTTCTTCTTGAGTTTTCGCTTACAAGAAACTTGTCCTTGTCTTTACTT
>Ga0316189_10000585_pt1 | contig 36487 bp, 24 predicted proteins | sample LowCovwburrow_MG_FD_204930 | JGI IMG/M metagenome (GOLD analysis project Ga0316189, IMG submission 204930) | Coastal sediment microbial communities from Maine, United States - Lowes Cove worm burrow | ecosystem: Environmental > Aquatic > Marine > Coastal > Sediment | place: USA: Maine...
GGCCCGTGATCGGCAGGGTTGATGTATTGGAAGCGAAAACCGTATTCGCAGGAATGACTACCTCGGTCTCGCCGGTGACCTTCGCCTTGAGCGCTCGGTCTTCGAAAACTGCCTCGATAATCAGGTCACAGTCATGCAAGGGCTGCAGTTCCGAGGTCGGCTGAATTCGGGACAGGATCAGCTTCTTCTTCTCTGCGCTGGTTCTGCCTTTGGCCAATTTCTTTTCCAAAAGGCCAACCGAATAGGTCTTGCCGTGTTCGGCCTTTTCCCGCGTGACATCCTTGAGGACCACCTCAACACCACGGCTTGCCGCGACATAGGCAATGCCAGCCCCCATCATGCCGGCCCCCAGCACGCCAACCTTTGTCACCCTGCTTCGTGGTTCTCCAGGCGGACGGCTACCCCCCTTTTTAATATGGTTCATCTGGTACCAGAAGGTACCCACCATATTCTTGGCTACCTGACCACAGACAGTTTTGGAGAAATACCGGGATTCAATGCGGGAAGCGGTATCGAAATCGACAAGACTGCCTTCGTAGACCGAGGCCATGGCATGGCGCTGAGCCGGATAGTTGTCTCGTGTTTTCTCGTTGATCATGGAGGGTGCGACCACCCATAGCTGCAAAATGGCAGGGCTATTGGGCGAGCCGCCGGGCCAGCGGAAACCCTTGCGGTCCCAGGGCTGGGTGGCGTCGGGATGAGCTTCTATCCACGTTTTTGCATTGGCAATCATGTCTCGCGTATCAGATGCTATAGCGTCTACCAGGCCGGCCTTTGCGGCCGCCTCCACATCGAGAAGGCGACCTTCCAGAATATGCGGCAGCGCCGCTTGGATCCCGATCATGCGTGGCAAACGTTGGGTGCCACCACCGCCTGGGAACAAACCAAGCGTCACCTCGGGGAAACCGATGCGCAATTTCGGATTGGCCAGGGCAATGCGGTAGTGACAGCATAGGGCCACCTCATAACCGCCGCCCAGAGCCGATCCGTTGACTGCGGCAACCACGGGTTTCCCAAGTGTTTCCAGGCGACGCGCTGTTTGCTTGAAGGCAAGACCCAGATCCATGGCCTGTTGAGGATCGGTGATGGCGTGTAACTCATCGATATCAGCCCCACTCATGAAGTCCATCTTGGCGGAAGTGAGAATGACGCCCTTCAGTTCAGGCTCGTCAGCCAGGCGGGAGACCGCATCAGCAAAGGCATGAGCGAAGACGCCCTCCAGCGTATTGACGGCATTCTCGCCAATGTTCATGGTTAGAGTAACAATTCCATTCTCGTTTTTGTAGCTGATCCCCATGGCCTTTCTCCTAAATGCGTTCAATGACAGTAGCGATGCCCATACCAGCGCCAACGCACAACGTACACAAACCGAATTGTCGATCGCGGCGTTCCAGCTCGTCGAGCACGGTTCCCGCCAACATGGCGCCGGTCGCACCCAAGGGATGGCCCATGGCAATAGAGCCGCCGTTGACGTTAATCTTTTCTTCCGCGATGCCCAGGTCACGCGCGGCCTTGAGAACGACCGCAGCAAAGGCCTCGTTGATTTCGAATAGGTCGATATCGTCGACCGTGAGTCCAGCCTTGGCCAGCGCTTTGCGTGTGGCTGGCGCCGGCCCCGTCAACATGATGGTGGGTTCCGTGCCGACCACCCCGACGCCGCGGATGCGACCTCGCGGTTTCAGACCCAGGGCTTTGCCATTCTCTTCAGAGCCGATGAGTAGCAATGCCGCGCCATCCACAATTCCTGAGGAGTTACCGGCATGATGACGGTGGTGGACCGTCTCCAGGATAGGGTACTGTCGCTTGGCGGTCTCGTCGAAGCCCATGCGGCCTGCCTTGAGAAACGACGGCTTTAGTGCCGACAACCCCTCCAGATCGCAATCCGGTCTGATGGTTTCGTCGTGGTCCAGGATGGTAAGACCGTTGACGTCTTTGACGGGTATAAGCGAACGCTCAAAATGTCCGCCGCTACGCGCTTTGGCCGCTTTCTTGTGGGAGTCGACGGCAAAACGATCCAATTCCTGTCGGGAAAAGTCTTCCAGAGACGCGATAATGTCGGCCGAAATGCCCTGGGGTACGAAGGCATGGCCACCATTGATGGTGGGATCAAGGAACACCGCGCCACCGTCTGAGCCCATGGGGTTGCGCGACATGGATTCCACTCCGCCCGCCACAACCAGATCTTCCCAGCCGGAGCGAATTTTCATACCCGCCAGGTTCACGGCTTCCAACCCCGATGCACAAAAACGACTCAGGGTCTGGCCTGGTGTGTCCTGGCCCCAGCCCGCGTGCAGCACTGCGGTTCTGGCGATGTCGCCGCCCTGCTCTCCGATTGGCGTGACGCAACCCAAAACCACATCATCGACCTGACGGGGATCCAGGTTGTTGCGGGCGCGAAGGGCGCGCAAGAGGACGGCCAGTAGATCTACCGGTTTCACCTCGTGCAGGGCCCCATCTTTTTTGCCCTTGCCCCTTGGCGTGCGCACGGCGTCGAATATCACGGCATCTCTCATGTTCCTCTCCCTCTGAGCTGACCCGGTCTAATGGTTCCCCGCTTGTTGCTGCTCGGCCTTGACGGCTTCGAGTTCGATGCGGTATGTCTCTCTGGTTGGATCCAGACGCACCGCTTTTTCCAAGTGGAGAATGGCCGGTTTATAATCTCGTACGTAGCGGAAGGTATTAGCCAGACCATAGTAGAGCCTGGCATCAGCGGGTTTTTTGCTCAATGCCTTCTTGATCAACTCACGGGCTTTGCCAATATCGCCATAACCGGCTTTCTCTTGCCCCGACTCCATATAAGCCAAGCCCCGATTGAGCAGCGTATCGATGTGCTCGGGCTTTTGTTCCAGGCATTTGGTATAAAATTTAATGGCGCCGTCGAAGTCGTGCTTGAGCAAGAATGCGGTTGCGCGCAGTCGGTACTCATTGAATTCTTTGTCATCCCCTTTCTGTTGGGGCAAGCCGAACGTAAGTGTCGAGAAAACGAAAAACAGCGGATTGATAAAGCTGATCACAGAGAAGACTCCCATTATCCTCTTGGTACCCACATGGGGCTGCTCCATTAAACCAGATCTTGCGCTGAATGCGAATTCAAAAATATGCTTCGGGTGCGATTCGAAGCAGGTAATGTTGAGATCAGGATTGCCCACTTCGAATCGTGCTTGAACAAGGCATGTGTTGTTGTTAAGCTTCCGGAGCGCCCTCATCGGCCATCGTTCATACCGAGGTGTACCGTGATCAAGATCGAAGGTTTGAGCAAAATCTACGCTGAGACCATCGCCGTTGATGGGCTGTCCTTCCAAGTCAACGAGGGCGAGATCTTGGGCCTGGTGGGTCCCAACGGCGCTGGTAAGACAACGACCATGCGCTGCATTACGGGGATCATTCCGGCCACATCGGGTGAGATTCACGTCGGCCCCTATTCCATTAAAGACCATGCCCTGGAAGCCAAACAGCAGATGGCCTTTGTACCTGCTGAGGTACGGCTCTTCGACCACCTGACGGTTCGCGAGCACCTACTCTTCTTCCAACGCCTCTACTCAACCCAAGAATCGGGTCTCTCACCGGATGGGCTACTCGACGAACTGAGCCTGACGGAAAAGAAGCATCAACTGCCCGGCGCACTTTCGCGGGGCATGAAACAAAAGCTGATGATCGCCTGTGCCCTGATCCATATGCCAAAGGTGCTGATCATGGATGAACCCTTTACGGGCCTCGACCCCCACGCCATCCGGTTAATGCGTACCCTGCTGGAAGCACATGCAAGAACGGGTGCGGTGGTGGTCATTTCCAGTCACCTGCTGGGCATGGTTGAAGGCCTGGTGAGTAAGGTGCTAATCATTCAACACGGTCGCCGAGTGGCCTACGGGTCTCTGGCAGAACTCCAGGATGGCATGCCGGAACTGCGTGCGGATGCAGGCCTGGAGGAAATCTTCATTGAACTCACCTCGGGCATCCGACAAAACGGGGAGCAGGTTCTTTGAACAGGGCGCTGTTTTACCTCATCATTCGCTCTAGTCTCGGCGCCATCCGCATTCGCCTCTCTCGTCTCAAGCAACCCAAGTACCTGTTCCCCGCATTGATTGGACTGCTCTATTTCGGCTCTATTTTCGTGCCCCGTTTATTGAAAGCCGACCCGGCACTGGATGTGGTGGCGGCGCTCCACGAAAAATTCATCACCATGGCTAGCTTTGGCTTGGGTTTTGTCTTGTGCTATAGCTGGACCTTCGACCCACAACGCGGTGGTTTGTCTTTTTCCGAGACGGAAGCCGAGATTCTATTCGCAGCGCCGCTCTCTCGCCAGGAGCTGGTACGCTACCACCTTTTGCGGTCGCAACCGCCGCTGATCTTTTCCTCGCTGCTCCTCTCGCTTATTTTCGCCTCCATCACCGCAGCTCCTTCGTTTCTGTTCTTGATCCTGACCTTCTTTCTGGCCATGAACCTGCTCCGTTGCATGAGTCTGGTTTCCGCGCTTGCCTGGGGTGCTGTTCGTGGCAAATGGAACCACTGGCCACTGCGCCTCTCGCCACCTCTGGTCTTCTTGTTCAGCATGGTCCTCTCTCTACCTGCCCATTGGTACCCGTTCAGTTTCTCGGTCCCGAGCTGGCTCCCTGAGTCCGTGCTGCTGCCTTTGCATATGATTGTCGCCAGCGGTTTTTCCGCCACATTTATGCTGGCCTGGCCGGGTTGGATCGTGTCCATTGTATGGATCGGCTGTTGTTATGTGGCTTGTATTCGCTTGGATGTGGTTTTCGAAGAGAATACCCTGGCTCATGCAAAGCGGCGCATGGCACAGCAGCAACGACGGATTCAAGCGGAAGGCGTTGCAAAACCTCAGAAGGAGCGAACCCGCACCTGGCCACCACTGGCGGCTTCCGGTTCGCTCTGGCGCGCCTGGATGTGGAAGAACCTGACCTGGATCAAACGCACCGGACGGATTGGCACCTTCGCCATTATTTTTGCCAGCATTGGCCTGATCTGGGGTTACGCCGTCATCTCAGAAAATGTCGCTGTTGAGATGGTCCTGGCCATGATGCTCACGCCGTTTTGCTTGATCGCTAGTTTCCTGATGCCTCCCATCCTACGGGTCGACTTTCGCTCCGACCTGGAAAATCTCGAATTGATCAAGACCTTTCCCATCAGTTCTCGAGAATTGTTCTTCTCGTTGGCCGGTCTGACAACCGCCATCACAGCAGCCTTCCAAATCGTCTTGCTTACGTTGATCACGGTCATCCTGTACCGAACGGGCAGCTTACCGACAGAGTTCGAGGCATGGGGTTTGGGTCCGTTGAACCTGTTTCTGTGCGGATTTGTGCTGTTACCCGTGCTGACCGGCACCGTGGTGGTCATTGAAAACGGGCTGATCCTCTGGCTACCGGCCTGGTTCGCCTTAAAAGCGGGTCAAAATCAAGGTCATAACGGCATCGAATACATGGGTCGCGGCATTATCTCTATTTTGGCGCGAACCTTGGGACTGGCTCTGCTCTTACTGATCCCAGGACTGACAACCGCTCTGGTCCTCTTCTTCTTCCACGACCCTTTCGGCCGCTACTCCTTGCCCGTTGCGGCAACGGTAGGCGCCTGCTTGCTAGCTGTTGAGACAATCCTGATAGCCGGAAATGTGGGCGGCTTGTACGAACGCCTGGAGCCAGGCAGCGCAGAACTCAGCTGAGAAAAATGGGCACCATTCAGTCTTAGTTGATGAGATTGGCGTCTAACGAGGTTCATTGAATGCTTACAACTTATCCACCTAACCCAGACGAGTTGGTAAAGGTTTCGACAACTATGAATTTCCGCCTGGCTCGTTTTGGAGCTGTCAGGTCTCAGCTAAGAGGGCTATAAGCCCTAAATTCTCCGAACTTGGTCTTCTTTGATACTTCACACCTGACAGCGGCACTTTCCAAAGAAGTCTTGCCAAAAATGGCAAAGATTTACCTGGTAAGTGCCGAATTAGGACGGCCTCGAGACGCCAGCATGTTGCTGGCGACCCGAGGGGCCTCCCCTTTTTTCCGTCAGCATACTTCCGCAAACGCGAAGATGCTCGTTTTCTTCATTTGTACCGGGTTTTCCGAGGATGTGTGACTGATCACTTCGCCAGGACTGAATCTCCAGGCCCGAAGTGGCGTCGGACCTCCACGCCGTGCCACTAGAAATTTATCGGTGCCTTCAAGGCGACACCGTGAAGAATTTCCAAATTGCCGGTCTGGAACACGTAGCCAATCAATCTCAGTTCCTCACCTGCCAATTCGGCCGGAGCGATCATTACAATCTGGCCTGCTCTACCCGCACCGACCTTTAGAGTTTGGAAATGACGCACCACATTGCGGTGACCCAAGGAGCGTCCCCGATTCTCACCGCGGGAAACACGATTCTCCAAGACCGGTGATACCAGGGCCAGATTCACGGCCAGCCGTTTCTTTGTGCGACCTTCAACGCGGTAAGACACGGGCAAACCGCCCTCCTCAGCTGGCTTAACCGTCAGTTGGAGTTGCATTTGCGCCGGTTTGGTTTTCGCGATTTGTTTGATCGCCTCGCCGCGATCAGAACCCACGAAGGCCCATTTACCGTTGACCACCATCTGGGGTGTATAAACACCGACACCGATTTGTTTGGCGTATTTGCGCTGATGCCGAGTGTAGGCCTTGTGGCTGTAGGGGTCCTTCCACCCCAAATAATTCCAATAATCCACGTGGAACGACAAAGCGAGTATGGCACCGTGGTCTCCGCCATGTAAATTTGCCAGAAGTGCATCAGCCGGTGGGCAACTGGAACAGCCCTGAGAAGTAAATAGCTCAACGACGGTGATCGTCTGCGCACCGACTCCTGGTTGGTCGCCGAAACAGCAAATGACCAGGATCATATTCATGAAGATCATCTTTCCCACCTTGATACTTTTGTCCATATGCCGATCAGGATATTAGAAGGCACCTAACCCGCCTTCATCAGCCATTCCTATCAAAGGGATGGCAATAAGTGAACACTGTAATCCATCACCTCATTCCAAGCCGTGGGTTCGTGAACGCTTCACTGATTTGAGTGTAGATTCAAGGTGATGTGCCTGGCCTTAGAATTTGGGCCTATTATGAGCCCTTTTAAAGGATGGAAATCACTACTATAATAATAGATCAGTCGAGCAGAACTCTGTGAAATATAGTTTTGCAAATCCAGTGATAATTGATATATTTGCCCCATGGAGGCGCTGTGACTAACGATGAGATGCGAATTAAACTTGATCAAGTAGACATAAAAATCTTGAGGATATTACAGGCCAACGGCCGGATCACCAACGCCAAGTTGGCTCAGGAAGTTGGCTTGTCGGCACCACCGATGCTGGAACGTGTCAAGAAACTTGAGCGAAGTGGCGTGATCAAAGGCTATCGCACCATTCTGGATAACAAGAAACTGGGCTGCGATTTCTCCGCATTCGTGGCGCTTAATCTCGATGTTAAAGAGCTTGGGCATGTGAATGAATTCGAGGCTGCTATTGCGGCGATGCCGGAGGTGTTGGAAGTTCATCACATTGCCGGCGATATCGATATATTGCTCAAGGTTCGAGTGCACGACCAGACCCACTTCAAGGAATTCATTCTCAATAGATTGGCACCAACTGGCGGTATTAATCGAATTATTTCCTGGGTTGTGCTGTCCGCGCGAAAGGAGTCGACTGAGATCAGCTTGGATCATGCTCGCGTAAAAAACCAGGGTGGTCCATCATGAACTATTCCTCAACCGATATCAGTGGTTTTGATTACGTGCACCACTACGTGGGCAATGCCAAACACAGTGCCGCATATTTCGCCAGGCTTTACGGCTTCAAGATTATGGGGTATATGGGTCCCAAGACCGGGGTTCGCGACAGGGTCAGCTATTTTCTGATCCAGAATGACCTGGTTTTCCTGGTGACTGCCTCGCTGACCCCCGATCACCCTATTCAAGATTTCGTGACACAGCACGGGGATGGTGTGGATGAAATATCGGTACGGGTCAAGAACCCGGTTGCCGCTCAGTCATTTGCCTTGGCCAACGAAGCCGAGCCGGTTGGTGAGGCAGAGACCATCACCGACAGCTATGGCACTTTTAGCAGAGCCAGTATTAAAATTTATGGCGATACGGTGCTCAGCTTTATCAATCGGGAAGAATATCGCGGCGGTTTGCCCGGATACGAGGCTTATGAAGGAACACAGTACAGTCTTGCCAATACAGGCCTGCTGTCCGTGGACCATATTGTGGGTAATGTGGGCACGGGCGAGATGAACAAATGGGAGGAATTCTTCGAGAAGACCATGGACCTGGAAACATATATCCACTTCGATGAGGGCGATATTTCCACCCAGTACTCGGCGCTGCTTTCCAAGGTGGTTCGTTCCAAGAACTCGGCGGTCAAGTTTCCCATAAACGAGCCGGCTAAGGGCCTGAAGAAGAGCCAAATCGATGAGTATCTGGAGACCTACTACGGAGCGGGTGTCCAACACGTGGCCATTCGTACGGCTGATATTGTCGCGACAATTCGTGCCATGCGCACCAACGGTGTCGATTTTATCGACACGCCCGATTCCTATTACAACGTGATTGCTCAAAGGACTCTGGTCATCGATGAGAATATCGATGAACTGCGCGAGCTCAACATCCTCTTTGACGATGAGGGCGACGGCTACCTGCTACAGCTGTTCACCCAGCCGGTCCACGACAGACCAACCTTGTTCTTCGAGTTCATTCAGCGCAAGGGCAGTGAAGGTTTCGGCCAGAACAACTTCCTTTCCCTATTTGAATCGATAGGAAGCGAACAAGCCAAAAGAGGCAATTTGTAGCGGACCTTTTCAGATAAACAAACTTGGAGTCGTAGATGCCGATCTATCATAGCCTGGGTGCCATACCACAGAAGAAACACACCACCTTCCGCAAGCAGGACGGGGCGCTTTATTGTGAAGAACTGTTCTCAACCTTGGGGTTTTCTGGTATTTATTCCACGCTTTACCACGTCTATCCCCCGACCGAGGTCTGCTCGGTGTCCCGCCTGGACCATTCGCCCATTGAATCCTGGGAAGATGCGCCCAAGCAGGCCTATCATTTCTTCACCTTCAAGGCGCCCAAGGGTGGCGATATTGTGACGGCTCGCAAATCCTTTCTCTACAACGACGAGATCGTGCTCAGCGGCGCGTCCTTTAGCGATTTAGATGACACCTTCTACCGCAACGCCCGGGCAGATGAGATCTTGTTTGTCCACATCGGGAGCGGCGAACTGCACAGCGAGTACGGGGTGCTGCCCTTCCACAAGGGCGACTACCTGGTGGTGCCGCGTGGGGTCATGTATCGCCTCGAAAATCTTTCTCAGGACAACCGTTTCTTTATCACGGAGAGCCGGGGTCCGGTGGAGACACCGCGCCGCTACCGCAATGAGCTGGGCCAACTGCTGGAGCATGCACCCTATTCGGAACGGGATTTCCGCCGCCCCCAATTTCGCGAAGCGGTCGACAGTCGCGAAAAGGCCCGATTGGTGGTGAAATCGGACAATCAGTACCACGAGTACACCCTTGATCACCATCCCTTTGATGTGGTTGGTTGGGATGGCTTCATCTATCCCTGGGCTTTCAACATTGAAGATTTTCAACCTTTGGTAGGGAAAATCCACCTGCCTCCGCCTATCCACCAGACCTTTCAAACGCCGGCCGCCGTTATTTGCAGTTTTGTGCCGCGCCTCTTTGATTTCCATCCCGACGCCATTCCCGCGCCCTATGCCCACCAGAACGTGGACAGCGACGAGGTGCTCTACTACGCGGAGGGTAATTTCATGAGTCGCAAGAGCGTAGAACAGGGTTCCGTAACACTGCACCCCGGCGATGTGCCCCATGGTCCTCAGCCAGGCAAGGCCGAAGCTTCTGTAGGCGTAAAGGACTGTTGGGAGTATGCCGTGATGGTCGACACCTTCAAACCCCTCTACCCAACCACCCTGGTACGAGATACCATGGATCCTGATTATGTTCGTTCCTGGTTGCCTTGAGGCGCGTATTGCGCGGCGAACGAATCCAAAGCTTTTCTGCTATAGTAGTTGTTATGGACAGTACATATAATTCCGAATATCGTGGAGCGAGTAAATGGACCTTCGGATAACTGCCGAGCAGTTGAAGGACTGCGGGGTCAGTGATGCTCTGGCCGACCACCTGTACGAAAAAATTAATGATGTCTTTGCCGAATACGATCAGGAAGATTGTTGGTACGTATTGACACGCGAAATTCTGACCCCTGCGGTCAGCTTCGAAGTTCATCTATTTGTGTTCCGCCTCTTGGAAGCTCATTGGAATCCGCAATGGGGGGCCATGCCGGCATGGACACCGTCGCTGGCCTTGCAGCGCAGTTCCAACATCGCCAGTGTTATGGATGCCCTGGAGTTGAACAGTTTCGACCAGTTCTACAAACTGTCCGTGACGGATCACGAGACCTTCTGGTCTGTGATGGTCCAACGCACCGGTATCGTGTTTCGCACCGATTACAAGAAGATCCTGGAAACACCGGAGGGGCCGACAAAGCCCCGCTGGTTGACCGGGGCGCGCCTCAATATTGCGGACAGTTGTTTTAGTGCAGATCCGGAGGCGACGGCGGTCGTCCTGCAACGGGTCGGTCAGATCAACCTGGAGCGGGTGAGCTACGGCGAATTGGAACAATTGGTGAACCGCGTGGCCAATGGCCTGGTACAGGCTGGGTTTATCCAGGGCGAGTCGATCGCAATTGACATGACCATGACCTTGGAGTCGGTAGCGATTTATCTGGGCATCGTCCGCGCGGGCTGCGCAGTGATCTCCATAGCAGACAGTTTTTCCCCGACCGAGATTGCCACCCGCCTGCGGATCGGGAAAGCCAGCGGCATCTTCACGACAGACTACATCCAGCGAGGCACGAAAAAACTGCCCATGTACACCAAGGTGACCGATGCCGAGGCGCCGCGAGCCATCGTTTTGCCTTGTGGGGATGCCCTCGAGATAGAGTTGCGTGAGGGTGATTTGGCCTGGGATGAATTTCTCAGCGAGAAAACCGACTTTGACTCGGTAGGCCGCGATCCGGGTGATGCAAGCAATATCCTGTTCTCGTCGGGTACAACCGGTGACCCCAAGGCGATTCCGTGGAACCAAACGACGCCGATCAAGGCTGCTGCTGATGGTTATCTACACCAGGACATCCAGACCGCAGACGTTGTCTGCTGGCCGACCAACTTGGGCTGGATGATGGGCCCATGGCTGGTCTATGCATCCCTGATCAACGGTGCCACCATGGCCCTTTTTTACGATGCGCCCAATACCAGTGACTTTTGTCGTTTTGTCCAGGACGCAAAGGTGACCGTGCTCGGGGTGGTACCCAGCCTGGTCAAGGCCTGGCGCACCAATGGCGCGGTGGAGCACTTGGACTGGAGCGGGATCAAATTATTCAGCTCTACCGGTGAGTGCTCCAATGCAACAGACATGCTCTTCCTGATGGCCCAGGCAGGTTACAAGCCGGTGATCGAATACTGTGGCGGTACAGAAATCGGCGGTGGCTACCTGACGGGAACCGTGGTTCAATCCGCAGCACCCGCAACCTTTACAACGCCTGCACTGGGACTGGGGATGAAGATCCTCGATGAAGAAGAGCAAGAGGCAGATGCCGGTGAAGTATTCCTGGTTCCGCCATCAATTGGGCTCTCGCTGGAATTACTCAATAAGGACCATGATCAGGTCTACTACGAGGGTTCCCCTCGCCAAGAAAGCGGTTTTCCCCTGCGTCGCCACGGGGATCAGATCGAACGCCTGCCTGGCGGTTTCTATCGTGCCTTAGGCCGTGCCGATGACACCATGAACCTGGGTGGCATCAAGATTAGTTCTGCCGAGATCGAACGGGTCTTCAAAGAAGTAGACGGCATAGACGAAACCGCAGCGGTAGCGGTTCCACCACCGGGTGGTGGCCCCAGCCAGCTGGTGGTCTTCGCCGTGCTCAGCCGTCAACGCCCGAGCGAGGTCCTTGAAAAAGAACTGCGTACAGCATTGCGCACCAAACTCAACCCGCTGTTTAAAATCCATGGTGTGGTTGTTCGGGAGACCCTGCCGCGAACGGCCTCCGGCAAAGTCATGCGCCGTGTTCTGCGCCAGAATTACCTGGAAAACGAGGCCACCGAAGAACCGGACTAACCATGGAAGTCAACGACCTTGAAAAGAGCCTGGAGCAACTGTTGACTTATCAGAGGCCATTCACGGCGAGGCAGACCCCGACGAGGCCTTCTATCGTAGACGCGGATCGGTTTTATTCCTTATGGACAACGTCAACCTGAAGAAAATCGAGAAACTGCTGCGTTGCGCGAAAAACCGGAGCTATCCTACGCGACTGCTGCTTGGCGCACGTGAAAATGAATGCCGTCACGGCCGTGAGCACACGATGGCAGGCGACCTGCGTGGCCTGTAACGGGTGATCAGGATGATCGGACGCGCGACTCACGGGTGATTGTTTATCAGCCGTGCCTTTGATTTTCGAAAGAGAGAAATAATCGCGACAAGCCCATGACATAAATGGACCTTGTTGATCCCGACAAGGTGATTCGCATGGCGGATATGAGGATTGCACCACAGTCCAAAGTTGTTTATTCTGCACTTTCACTTTGGAATACCCGCCAATGCAGGTTCCTTTAGGAAAATAATTCTTTTTAAAGCCGTCGGGCCAATTTTGACGTATAGCTTTTATATCGTATGCTCGGAGCACTGTTCTTGCTCCTCGCTTCGGCGTCCCCCTTTGTCATTCCCATAAAAAAAGACCACCAAAAATGAGGCGAGGTTCATGAAATTTTCCTGTCTGTTGTTTCTCCTTTGGGCTTTCTTCCCCCTGGAAGCCTTCGCACAAAATGATTGTACCCGCATTGTCCGACCCGATCACCCCTCGTCCCAACTGGAGCTGCCCAGCTCAATGCCGCAACATTCATCCGGCAAGCAAAAGGCTGCGCAAACAGTCAATTTCATCGACGAAATTCTTTTCCCTGTCCAGGATCAAGCTGGAGTGCCCCGTGCGGCCCTGTGTGACGATTTGACCTTTCTGCGCAGGGTAACGCTCGACCTGACCGGACGTCTGCCCCATTTCACGCGGACCCTGCAATTTATAGAAGACCTGGACCCCAACAAACGGGATAACTACATTGATGAACTCTTGAATTCTTATGCTTTTGCAGAACGCTGGGCCTACTGGTTTGGCGAGCTGTTCCAGAACACGGGCCTAGTGGGGGGTGAACGTGGCGCACACAAATTTGCCGAGTACCTGCGCGAGTCTATTCGCGCGCATAAGACACTCGACGCCATGGCGTACGAGCTTCTAACCGCCCGTGGCGCCACCTTCTATGACGGTGTCCCGCTCTACCTGTTGCGCCAGGGCGGCATCGGTGTTCACATCGCCGACCGTGTAGAAAACGAGGTCAGCAATATCTCGGCACAATTGCTAGGGGTAGATACGGGCTGCATCTCCTGTCATGACGGGGGGTTGTTGAAAGATACCAACCTCTTCCTTTCCAAAAAGAAACGTGCTGACTTGTGGGCCTATGCCGCTTTTATGATTACCAAGGAGATTCGGGCTAGAAACGGTGATGTGCTTAACGAGGGTTTCGACGTACTCGACAAACCCGATGCCATCTACACGGCCAATACAGGAACCACTTTGCGCCCGCCACGCAATGGCGGAAAAATGGACCCCACCTACTTGTTTACGGGGGAAGAGCCCATGGTGGGCGAGCGGAGAGACGATGCCTTTGTGCGCATGGTCACGGCAGACCCTCAGTTCGCCCGTAACTTTGCCAATCGCTTCTGGGCCCATTTTATGACGCGCGGCCTGGTAGAACCCTTAGATGCTTTTGATTTGGACCGGCAAGACCCGGACACCCCTCCTCCAGGAGGCTGGAACATCCAACCGACCCAGCCTGCTTTGTTGAACGCTCTGGCGCAACACCTCCGCGATACGGGTTATGACATAAGGGCCTTTTTCAAAACGTTGACGCAATCGGCGACCTACCAGTTGTCCAGTTATTATCCGATTCCCTGGAAGGCGACTTACGCCGCCTATCACCCCAAACGTCTGGTACGTCGCTTAACCGGTGAAGAGGTGTACGATCAGTTGGTTTCCTCCAACAGGGTTTACAACAACAAGGACAGGATCGGTTGGTCCACCCTCTACAATGAAGACCTCACCACCCAACGCCGGTATTATACCTGGGCACACCAGCTTACCGATGTCAGTTACAAGGGCACCTATCCAACCCATCAAAGTTTCCTGCAAGCCTTTGGCGTGGGTGACCGCTACCAGGTTTTTCGCAACGATGAACTGAGCCCAGCCCAAGCTTTGGTGATGATGAACCATCCTCTGGTGACCGGGCGCATTAAGACCGGAATTGTCAGTACCATTGTGAATTATAACAACGGCAGTTGGACAAGGATTCCCTACTTTAGCAACCTGGGCCGGATCGCCAATATGCAAGTCTCAAACAGGGAAAAGGTTCGCCTCACCTACTTGAACACACTGGTTCGGGAGCCAGGCCCGGAAGAAATGGCTAGAGCCCTGAGAATGGTCGGCAAAAAACCCTTTACCAAGGTGGCCCCCGATTTACAGTGGGTTCTCTACAACTACGACGAAATGCGCCATGGCTATTGAGGGAGAGACGAACATGATTGCAACCTATAGAACCGGGTTTGCCTGGGTGATCTTCCTGGTGTCGCTCTCGTCGATGGCTCAGGACGAATGGAAAGAGGCCGGAAACGTTCCCACCCAACAGGATAAAGGCGATTTCTACTACGAGGACAAGCGCCCCAAGTTGTTGTTCAACCCAGGTTTCAAGTGGGCGGCGAATGCCAAAAAGAACGACTGCGCCGAAGCGTACCTGCGCAAACACCATGGCCGCTTCGGCCTGGACTCGGATCTAGCCAACCTCAGGCTGGAGAAGGTAAGGCACAGTTTAATGGGAACCCATTTCACTTATCGTCAGTATGTGGGAGACGTTTTGGTGGACCGTGCCGAACTGATTGTCACCATTTCCCCAAACAATGAAATAACGCAGGTCTTCAACACCACCTGTCCGCTGGAAAAGAGCAAGACCGTTGCGCCATTTGAGCTGGGCCTGGAGGCGGCTATTGAAGCGGCTTCTTCTGTTTTCCAACCGACCTGGCTGGAGCGGGACGTGGTCGTTGAAGCGGTTTACGAAACAGGCGAGTCCCTGCAGCCGGTTTACCGGGTGACCCATGCCTTGCTAGGCTCCCTGGGAACCTGGGTGACCCGCATTCATGGGAGCACCGGTCAGGTACTGGGCAGGGAGAACACCACGCTGTACCATAGCCGAGGCGAAGGCTCGCCGGGACTACCCAAGCAGGGCGTGGTGGCCCGAAAGTGGGCCAAAAAGGGACTGTCGGGGAAACGCGCCAGCGGCAGCGCACGGGTGTTCGATCCCGACCCACGCACCGCTTTGGCCCGAGACGATCTTCAGGATGAATCTGACGCGTCGCTGTTCGAAGAGGCTTACCTGAGCGGTGTGCTCGCCGACATCACCCAAAGTGACGGCCTCTTCCACCTTCAGGGACCCTGGGTCACCATCAGCGACTTCGACCCGCCCGCCACGCCGCCCAGCACCTCGAAGACGGGGGCGTGGACCGCGCGACGCGGTGAGGACGGATTTGTCGACGCCATGACCTACTACCATATCAGCCGGAACCAGGCCTATGTGCAGTCCCTGGGTTTCAAAGGGAACAACGGAATTGGCCAGACTTCCATTGCTGCCGATACGGATGGTCACTTAGGAGACGATTTTTCTTCTTATGATCCGCTACGCAATCGCCTTTCTTTCGGTCGTGGCTGCGTGGACGACGCGGAAGACGCCGATATGATTCTCCACTTTTATTTCCAAGCCTTGCTCTACGACATCAACCCTGAATGGGCTGGTGGGGATAGCGGAGGCATTGCTCAGGGCATGGGCGATTATTGGGCGGCATCTCATAGCTACGGGCGGCCCAACGGCGCTAGCTACCACCCCGAATGGGTCTTTGATTGGGACGGTCATGGCCAGGGTGAGTTATGCTGGGAAGGCCGCTACCTAGACCGTCTCCACGCGCGTTATGACCGGAATACGCGTTACTGGGCAGATATGTACTTGGACGGTTATACAAGTGCCGAGCTGTGGTCCACGCCTCTTTTCCAGGCCATGGTTACCCTGGTCGACATGGGTCAGGCTCGCGAGGAGGCGGATCAAATAGTGCTCCAGTCCCTGTTTGGAATAGGCTTCGCGCCAACCATGCCGGAAATGGCGCAAGCCGTGCTCAATGCAGCGAAACAGCTCTTTCCCGAAGGGCCTCACTATGACGTATACCGTGAGAATTTTGAACGTCACGGTTTACTCATCCCTCCTCGCATAGGATCGAGTGGTCTGCCCATTCTTTACGAAGGCGTAGGTGCCAATGGCGTACCCGATCCGGGCGAAGAAGTGAAATTTCGTTTTGCCCTGTCCAATCTCGGCGGATCTACCGCCCGTAATATCACCGTCGAGCTTGTGAATGCAAACCCGGAAGATCAGACGATTATCCTAAACCAGACTAAGGTAAGCTATCGGAATCTGGACGCGGGTGAAACAGCTTACGGCAGCACATTTGAGATAACTACCAGTCCGAGCGGTTATTGCGGCATGAGCTCTTACCTCTTTCTGATGGTGAATTACGAGGGAGATGATGGCATTGCGTATTTCAACCGTTTGGTTGCCCAAATCGATTGGGGGCTGCCCCGTTTCAGCATGCGCAGAGACGACGCCCATGTGACCATTCCAGATCAGAATTCGGAAGGCATTACCCGCGTGATCACCATCCAGAATGCGCCTTCTCTCAATACGCACCATTTAGTGCTTCGCGGTAGCCTTTACCATCCCAACCCCCAAGACCTTGTGATCGGTTTAACACGACCGGATGGGATTCACATGGAGCAATGGGTTCAACAAACCAGTGAAAGCGTTGATTTTCAATTCGGTTTCTCCCCCTACGAAGTCGAGTTGGAGGGTGATTGGGTTCTGCAAATCAGGGACCTGAACCTGGGTGATGAAGGCGTGTTAAATTACTGGTCTATCGACGAGAATCTAGGCGTGTTGTGCGAGCCGCCGACGACCATCGTTCGGAATTACGAGGCGCACTTCCTGTTTACGGAGGAAAACGTGCAATGGCAGTCACTCCTGGCCATTATCAACCCTTCCAATGTTGGCGGGAACCTGCTGCTATCCGCCTATGACCAGGCCGGCGGACTTGTGCAGCAGTTGGAACGCAGGATTGCCCCCTTCGGATTGCTTAAGAGTAGGGTCTCGGATCTCTTCAACAACCCTGCAAGCATTGCTTATGTGCACGCCAGCGCAGATGTATTCATTCGCGGTCAGTCCGACCATTCCACGCCAAATGGCGACCGTTCCTTTGGACTTAATGCACCGAGCCACGGCTCCACAATTCTAAACGTACCCCATGTGGCCGAGGATTCGAGTTTCCGAACCTGGGGCCGCATAGCCAACTTGGGTGAAACCGCCCTGGACGTGGATTTTTTTAGTGGCGCGGGTACGCACACCCCCATCAGTGTGAATCCTGGCGCCAGCAAAGAGATTGAATTCAACGATTTGTTTGGGGGCACACCCGAACCTGGGTCTGGCTGGGGTCACTTCGAGAATCAGACCAACGACTTTGCGAATCTGGGTGGTGTCGAGATGTTCGGCTCCCGAGACGAGTTTACAACCATGGCCGGACTCACGCTTTCTGACAACTCGGGGCAGGCGCTTATTTTCCCTCATATTCCTCAAGACTCCTTCTCCTTCTGGTCTGGCATCGTGCTGATCAACCCCCATGATAAACAAGTCGCCGTGTCTGTTTCCGCTTTCGATAAAGAGAAACTCCTGGAACAAGTGAACTTCATTCTCCCGCCTGGCTCCAAGCGGGTAGATGTGGTGGCTTCATATTTCCCGAATGTGGATGTGACAAATACCGAGTGGCTCCTGGTTCAGGCAGACGAACCCATCTCTGGCTACGAGTTGGTGGGCAGCCAAAATGCCAATGGTGACATGGCCGGTCTCCAGGCCCTGAACAATGCGGCTTATGAGCACTATGCCGCCATTCTACCCGAAACAGCCGATGAGGAATGGCTCGGTTTCGCCATCGTCAGCCCCAAGAATCATTACTTCAACGAGATGGTCACCGTGTACCGCGATGAGCAGGGTTATATCGTCTCAAGCCGTTGGACGTATCATTACGAATACAAAGGGACGCTTAGTTTAGAGTCGTTTTCAAAACCCGTATGGGCGCTTATGCAGACGAGTTATCCGACCGTTGGCTTCTTGCTCAAGAGCAGCTGGGACGGAGAGCGAATCAGCGCCTTCAACACCCTCACCGATTTTGAAAAAGACATCAACGAAATTATAAGCCAGAAGAATTAATGGAGGACCACATGGTCATGGACAGACGCTCATTTTTCAAATGGGGAACGGCCTTCGGCTTGGGTTCGCTGGCATTTCCCGGACTCAGCAAGACCCCGCGCCCTGGAAAGGAGTTGGAGCTGTTGAGCACGGCGCGTAACTGCATCTATGTCAATCTGCTGGGTGCGCCGAGTCAAATGGACACCTTCGATTTCAAGACCGGTCCTTGGACAAGCTCAACCGTTGAGCTGACAGAATTAGACAATGGTGCCCTGTGGCCCGGCGCATATTTCCCCAATTTGCTCAAGGTTCAGGAGCACTTCACGCTGGTGCGTTCCCTGTACACCAACGTGCTCAACCACCAACGCGCCCAATACCGGGTCGAGACCGCGCATCCCTTCGTGGCCGCCAAGATCCTGCAGGAAGAGATTCCACCTTTGGGCGCCCTGTTTTCACTGGAATTGGACGACCAACGCAAGCAAACCGACGTCTACCCTAGTTATATTTCGCTCAACTATCGGCCCAAGAGCACAGGTATGCTGGACAATCGTTTCGCCGGTTTCTATTTGTCAGGCAGCCTGGGAAGTGAGATCTTCCAACATCCCGAAGGTCCAGCCGCTTTGGACCAGCGCTTGCGCTACTTGTATGATTTAGACCCAGGCAAGCAGGCGACAGGAGTTGCCTATGCCGATTCGATCCGGTATGTGTGGGATCAGGCCGCATTGATGATGAGTGATGATCGGGTGACCCAGGCTCTCAGCTTGGACACCCATACCCAGGATCATTACGGAAGGGGTGATATCGGGGTTAATCTAGCTCAGACCTTTCAGATTCTGGCCCAGAACGCGGGAGCCAGGTTTTTCAGTATCGGTGACACCAAGTGGGACCACCACGACAATATCAATCGGAAGATTCGCGGCAAAGCGGTCGCTTTGGACCAGGCTCTGGCAGCACTCATCGGCGATTTAGCACTGACGCCGGGTGTAGAGTCGGGCAAGTCCCTGCTGGACGAGACGCTGATCATCGTGACCGGCGAATTCGGCCGTACACCGGGTGCGCTCAATACCAGTGCCGGACGCGACCACCACGGCGGCGCCTTTTCAGCCCTAGTAGCTGGTGGTGGCGTTCAAGGCGGCCGAATCATCGGCGAGACAGACAGCATCGGCAACCAGATCATCGATATCGGTTGGAGCCAGGACCGCAATATCTCGACCAGCGATCTTGCGGCAACCGCGCTCAGCGCAATGGGCATCAATCCCTATACGGAGGTGCAAAACACGCCCTCGAGTAGGCCTTATTACTACACCTCCAGTGAGTCATGGATGTACACGGATCCCAAACCGATCAAGGAGTTATTCTAGCTACAAGGTTCAAGGTTCAAGGCTCAAGGTTTAGGGGCTCCCGCCCCTCAAACCCCGGTACAAACCCTCCTTGAAGCGTGCATAGAATGAGCCTATATTTGACTGGAGACGTGGCACGTCTTTCACCATAAGAGGCCAATATACAGACTCAACCTGGTGTTGAACCGACGCAAACACGCATGCGCCAAAATCAGGCAACAGCCTGCAGCGAATTTGCACCACGTAATCTACATTTTTGCCATCCAGCATGGAGTGGGGGTTGTTTGCGTTCGAGTCGAAAACTTTACACAGCCGCTCAGAAGGTAACCGCCAAGGCGGCTAGCGGGGCTGGGCCCTTCAGTTGAAGCGTCTGGCGGCTTGTCGGATCGCAGCAATGACACGATGATGATGGCCTTGGACGGTTCTTTCTGCCGGCTGTTGCGCCTCTTCTTTCCGCACCGCAGCCGGCGCTTAAAGGAACATTCGATCCCAAACCGTTCCAATATCCGGCGTGCCTGCCAATTCAACCGAAGGATGATTGCAGAGGGTTTTCATGAAACGTCTTGAACCATAGACCAATCCTGTTCTCGCATATACCAGCAACTGGATGCCGGTCGGCGCATCCCCGGTTTGTGCGCTGGCGCTTGAAACCGCCTGCTGCATGGCCGCAGCTTGATCCCGCTCCTTGCGAACAACAAAGATCATGCCCATTTCCTCGTGGCCCTGTAGGGAGGTGAGGCGCGAATCCAGCAAAGGATCAATGCGTGGAACATGACGACCGCTTCCTGTATAACCTGCGGTCTCCAAGTGCTCGCTTTCCACGCCCGTAAGGTTGCTTTTCAGGTATTCAAGGGCGGCTTCCGGGTTCACGCGGCCCACGCGACAGAGATGGTGATCACCGGGATGTAGCGGATTGGCCGTTTCGAGAAGCGCCTCCTCTACATCGCTGCTGGAGGCATCGGGAAATTGCTGAAAAAGCGCGGCCGCTATACCGCTGACCAGCCCCGCCGCCATGGAGGTGCCAGACGCTTCACGAATGCTGCCCTTGGGACCTGCGGTTTCCAGGTTCACTCCCGGCGCCACCAGATCAGGCTTCAGACAGGTGGTTTCACCACTGATGTTCAAGGACCCCGAAAAGCTCGCCACCCCGCCATTCGCTTCACAGGCCCCAATACTCAATACCGACGTATAGTTCCCTGGGGAATTTGACGTTCCCGGACCCTGATTGCCGATGGGAACCACTGGCAGAATGCCATCGCGTCTCAAGGCGGCCATCATCGGTCCAAAAACCGGATTCAGCCCGGTCAACCCCAGCGCCGCGTTGACCACGCGCACGCCCTGTGATCGAACCCAATCGAAGCCCATGAGGATTCGTGCCGGTGCGTCCTCTGCCTCAAGTACCCTGGCCGAACACAATTGAACCTGGTTTCCCCCTAGAATGAGGCGCGCCCCTTCCAATATCAAGCCCGCCGTCTGGGTACCGTGGATACCACTGTCATTCGCGTTCTTATCGGCGTCATCCTTGCCACGGTCGGCGAACCTACGAAAACGTTTGATGTGCCCAGATAAGACCGGGTGGGTGCCGTCAATCCCCGTGTCTAGATGACCGACAAGGACAGGTTGGCTATGAACCGCTATCTGGGAAGAGGATTCATCCAGGATCTCCCACAATGAATCGATCCCTTTTGAGGCGCATACGGAGCTGTTCATTTTTATCCTCGAGTGTCAAATGGGCGCTTCTCGGCCCAGTACTATAGGAGTAACCGTGAACGGGCAAGAAAGTAGCCGGACTTTTTTGAAAAAAGGACAGAATTACCTTTTCCTGCTCACATACCCGTGATACACCCATTGTTTTACATGATTTTACGACTTTCCGCTTTGCCTGAGCCTATAATAAAGGTAGAGAACTAAAATAGGGAATAGGGGGAGCGCTGTGAATTATTCAACACGTCGTGATTTTATTTCGAATATAGGCAAGGGGATGCTGATTGCTACGGTTGGCAGCGCTCTGGCAAATGATTTAGGGATCTCGTCGGCTTGGGCAAACGAAGGACCCAACGGCCTGACCTTCGGAAAACTGGAACCCCTTGTCCAGCGCATGCAAGAGATGCCGGCCGACAAACTACAAGGCTTTCTGGTAAGTTCATGGCGCAACGATGGCCTTGGTCTGCGAGACATGGTGGCTGCCGCCGCGCTTGCCAATGCGCGTAAGTTTGGAGGTGAAGATTACGTGGGTTTTCATGTCATTATGGCGCTAACCCCCGCCTATGAAGTCTCTCGTGAACTTGACAGGGCCCATCAGCCATTACCCATCCTCAAGGTTCTCTACCGCAATACGGACAACATCCTGAAAAATGGCGGCCGTCGAAACGAGGTTTTGCAGCCCGTACAAGCCGCGAGGGGCGCCGTGAGCGCTGAGTTGTTGCGCGAGGCCATCCGTGCACGAAATATGGATCAGGCCGAGGCGACCTTTGCCGCTCAAGCTCAGGGCTCCGCTGATGGAGCATTTAACCAACTGCTGCTTTCTATTCAAGACGATGTGGACGTGCATCGCGTGGTTCTGGCGCACCGCGCCTGGTCTTTGCTGGATTTCGTGGGTGAGGATCAAGCACATACCATGTTACGTGAGTCGGTTCGCTACTGCGTGGACAAGGAACGAAGCAGGTCGAATCGCGGCAGGCCGGAACCCGAGATTCGCACGGTGCTGCCAAAGCTGTTGGATGAGTACCATCTTCTCGATAAATCATTGGGGAACCGGCGCCCAGATGATGCCTGGATTGATGGCCTGTGTCAGACCATTTTCAATTCTCCAAGACGTGAAGCGGCCGCTGCGGTGGCCTCAGCTCTGGCCGATGGGATTGCAGCGGAGGATGTGGGCGAGGCTATTTCCCTGGCCGCCAACCAATTAGAACTCCGTGACCGTGCAAGTCGCGTCCACGGAGCCTGTGCCGGTGTTCATGGCTCGGACTCGGCCCATGCCTGGCGCAGCATTGCCCGGGTCAGCAACCACCGCAACAAGGTTTCCAGTTTAATTGTGGGTGCCTACCATATTTCGCAGGCGGGGAAATACAGTGCGGCCCCTTACCCCCTAGCCAGGCACAGCGAAGGACTGACGAGCAAAGACCCTTCCGAGCTGGTGCGACTGGCAGAGCAAGCCATTCGCCAAAACGATCAGGCCGGGGCCTGTGCCGCGATCAGCCGCTACGGCGAACTGGGCCACCCCCCCGACGCTGCTTTTGGCCTGTTGCGCCGTTTCGCCATTAGTGAGGATGGTCGTTTGCACGGGGAGAAATACTACGTTACGGTCCGGGAAGAATTTGCCGCCACGCGGCCCGCATTCCGCTGGCGCCACCTGGTGGGTCTTGCGCGGGCCACGGCCAGCGGCTATGGTTATACGGCTGACGACCGACCTGGGTTCCGAGCGCCTGGTTACCAAGATGCCTGCCGCCTGCTTCAAATAAAGGCTTGACCACCTCTGCCCGAACCTGGGCATGGAGGGCCTGAGAATTGAATGTTTTCTCCCATGCACCCATTTTTCCAACCGGCAGAAAACTTGGGACATTTGCGGGACCTGTCGGTGGAAGTTGCACCGTAATGCGCATCCCATGCGACTATTCTCTCGGCCAATGTGAAGGGAGCGTGGACCGAACTCCTTGACTGCACGGGTCGGTACCTGGCTATTTTTCGGTCGCACTCAGAAGTTTACGAGGCAATTGGTGGTATTGATTTTCTCCGCCTTCAAATAACATCAGTCTGGGTGCCCAGCAATACATATGGGGGATAATATGAAATTTCTCAAAATTTCTTTCTTGAGCTTTGCCTTGATCGGCAGCATCGTTTGTCGTCAAACCGAGCAAAAAGGGGAAGTGGAAACACCCGTCGAATCGGAAGCCGCATTGGTAGCCCGTGCCCGGGAGATTCATGATCGGGTGATCACCCTGGATACCCACAACGACTTCGATCCCGATAATTTCACCGATGCGAAAAATTACACGGAAGATCTGGACAGCCAGGTGACCCTGCCAAAGATGGTAAAAGGTGGCCTCGATGTCTCATGGCTGATTGTCTACACCGGCCAAGGAGAACTCACCGAAGAAGGTTATGCCAAGGCCCATGGGCAAGCGATGGTCAAGTTTAATGCCATTCATTGGTTGACCAAGGAGAAAGCACCGGATCAGATAGAGCTGGCGCTCACTTCCGATGATGTGCGGCGCATCCACGCATCTGGCAAGAAGGTCGCCATGATTGGTGTGGAGAACGGCTACCCTTTGGGAACCGATCTGGCCAATGTCAAAAAATTCGCCGATTTGGGCGCCCGTTACCTGTCGCTGGCCCACAATGGCCACAGCCAGCTTTCTGATTCCAACACGGGTGAGGCCGACGACAAATGGTTGCACAACGGCTTAAGTGACCTGGGCAAGGAAGCCGTTCGCGAATTGAATAAATGGGGCATCATGGTTGATGTTTCCCATCCCTCCAAGAAAGCGATTATGGATATGCTGGAAATCTCCAAGGCGCCATTGATAGCCTCCCATTCCTCGGCCCGCGCCCTGTGTGATCACAGCCGAAACCTGGACGACGAGCAATTAGAGGCGCTTAAGGCCAATGGGGCGGTCATTCAAACGGTGGCTTTCGGTACGTACGTTAACGCCGAGAAAGGCAAGGCCTATCGCGATGCACGCAACAAGCTGTACGAATCGGTCGCCGCAGAGATGGGCTTCACGATCATTCCCTGGCGCGAGAGAAGGGCCCTAGACGATGAGGCCCGTGCCGCCTATCGAACTAAGTTCAACGAGGTTCGCAAAAAGGCAGAACCCAGGATGGCGGCAGAGGTGGATGCGATGGCCTCGCCTGTTAATATCTCCGATTATGTTGATCATATCGACTACTTGGTTAAAAAAATAGGCATTGATCATGTGGGTATCAGTTCCGACTTCGACGGCGGGGGCGGAGTAAAAGGTTGGAACGACGCTTCCGAGACGTTTAATGTCACCTTGGAACTGGTGAAACGAGGCTATACCGAAGAGCAAATCGGTAAGATGTGGAGCGGGAACCTGCTGCGTGTCTTGGATCAGGTCCAAGCCGTCGCGAAAGAGATGCAGGAGCAGGGCTAGAGCAACATCAAATCCGGAGCACCAGGGCCTTCAAGACCTGGTGCTTTTCCCCGCAATGCCGGTCGTCAAGTATGATGCTCGGGTTCCCGTTCATGTAGACCCGCAAGACAAAAAGTTTGGCGTTCATCGCCATGAATCCATTGCCCAATGGCACGCGCGGTTGGGCTTGGTGTCCGAGAGCTGACTCTTTATTTCGTTGCGGGGTAATAATAGAGCGGGGTTTTCTTCTCTCTTGCCTCGCTGAGCGTATAGAACCCTTTTCCCTGAGCGTCGAAGGCCAGCGACTCTCCTTGAGGTTCAATCTGGTAACCGTTGAACCTGATCGGGGCTGCGGCTGACAGCGCTTTCCAGAGGGGCATTTCAGGGTCACGAATAAAGGCATGGACGGCTGGGTAGCCCTTGACCAGGATTAATTTTCCGTCGGGTGAGACATCCCCGGCCACAACCCCAGTAATGGTCATTTCACCGACGAATTCAGCCACGACCCGGCCCGATAGTGAACCGGGAGAGGCAATTCTATAGATACGGCTTTTTTTATCTCGCTTGGTACATAGGTAGATGTCACCCCCAATTGGGTCAACCATCATCGTCTCTACGTCGTGGGCCTTGTCTGGATAGCTGAAAGTGAATCGGGTTACCCCATCCAGGGTTGTTTGTTGTTCCTCCTCTGTGATAGACGGTTCCGCCACCCGATAAATACTCGGGTTGGCGCGTGGCTCACCACTGTGTGCCTTATTGTTGCCCGTGTCGGCCACAAAAAGATAACTAACGCCGGCTTTGGGTCCCGGACCCACGGCCATATCTTCGTAGTCGATCGCCTGGGCGCCCTTCAACGAGAAGGTGGCCAGGTGCGTTCCTTGGGGATTAATGGCGAAAACCCGCGCGCTATCACCGGAATCATTGTGCACCCATAAAACCCCATCATTCACGCGGCTGGCCGCCATTCCAGATACCTCGCCCATCAATTTTGCTTTTACCTGGCCGACAATTTTGCCGGTTTGAAATAGCGCGGGTTGTTTTGTCTCCCCAGCGGGCTGTCGCGGTTCGGTCACGGCACCACAGTTTACGAACACGCTCAGGGTTAACAGCAATATGATTTTGATAAGGTCCCTCCTCTCCCGAGTCTACCTCATAGTAGCAGAAAAGCGTCTGAGACGGGAGCAGCCCTGTCATTAAAATAGCGTAATATTGAGAGCAAGGTGACCCACCTTGTAGGATACCCGCCCATGGTAGGAAATGGACCTGCTTCCCACGCTACCTGCCATAACGACGTTCTAATGAGGTGTTCGCCCTGAGCAATTCCAAGTAGAACCTTCTCCTGGCATGAGCCGTTTTCCGAGTCGTCAGGCTCACTCCGGTAGGCGGACATGAACGAAAACTCAGATGAGAGACGCCGATATTCGTGTCTTTTGCGCAATGAATATTGGTTGCAAAAATTACTAAACTTATTTTTCCCAGTAGGTTGACACTCACTTTCTCAGTCGCTAGAGTGGTTGAAGCTACACGTCGTGAGCTTGTATGATCAATGAAATGGTTGGCGTCCTCTATGAAATCCAGTTACATTCTGACTGGGCTTTTCGTAGCTGAGCTGACCTCACATGAGCGACTCTAATTGAAAATTCACTAGGAAACTTCTTATCCAATGGCAAAAAAAAAGAAAAAAAAGCGAAAGGAACTACCCTCTGCCGAAGCAGTCCTGGCAGGAACGGCACGGGTCACGATCAAGGACCTGCTGGACTTGATTCATCGCATCAATCCAACCGGACATGACCTGGACAAAGAGGAGTTGGAACGTCGCTACGGTTTGAAATCGCAATTGCAAAGTCAGCTCATCAATCAATACGGGGATCAGCTTTTGGTGTCTACACAAGCCGACCAGCCCGAACTCATCTCCTTGGAATTGCGATACTTCCAAGAGAATGCCTGTCATGCCCTGATCCACGAGCTGGATGACAATGCCCGCGCCTGGGTGCGCGATCACCTGAATATGGCGTCCCAATCGCCCCCGCATGGCGACACGACGCGCCAGGACCGACCCTCGTTGCCCTCCGATGGGGGAGATGTAGCATCCCTGCTGCGTTCGGCCCGACAGGCATTACACGACTACGATTATGAAGCCTGTGAGCACCATTTGAAACGGGCAATTGCCGCCGCGCCTGACCGTGTCGACGTCGCATCGGAGCTCATGGACCTGTGGGTCAATTGCCTTGCCGCCTACGAGCAGGCTCTGGCCTTTTACACAACCTCTTGCTTGCGCGAGCTTTCCCCGATCCGGGTCCTGGCGGCTTTAGCAGCGGTTCGCTCGGGTCAAATTGAGACCGCCATGGACTATTCCCAACATGTGACGGACATACGGGTCGGGGAAGTGTACATCGGCGCGGCAAATCATTATATGGACCTCAAGGACGATCAACATGCCAGTCGGTGTATTTCCCTCTTGGAAGATCTTGGTTCCGGTGAGTTCCAGGCCGAGAAAAACCAGCTGGAGGGTCGCCTGCAACACCTCTATCTGGCCCGCCTGACGCCGCTTGAGGAAGAGATGACAGCGGCCTGGGAGAACGGGCGTGTTGATGCTTCGCTCGAGTTCGCTCGCAACCTCCTTAACCAATGGCCCGCCAACAAAAAAGCCGAATGGGTATGTCGAGAACACGATAAACAGCATCGTCAGCTTGAACAAACCAAACTTCTGGAACAGGCCGAGGAGGCCGGCGCCAGAGAAGATACGGCGTTGGAAGTTCAGCTCTTAAGTCGCGCCGCTGAACTTGGCGGAATCCAACCCAACCTCTCCGAACGACTCCTGCAGCTAGAGAAAAAACTTGCCGAGGAAAGGAGTCGTGCGCGAAGGGAACATGTGGCTGGCCTGTGGCGGGAAAACATGAGAGCGAAGGCACTACAGGCCTATGCCGGGTTGGACGAAACAGAGCGCGCTGAACTGCGGAAAATGGTCAATACACGTCATTTCTCCTGGCTCGATGAGGCAATCGGATCGCTTACATGTAAAAAGACGAAGTTGGCGGAGACGGTTGATGTGGTCCTGGCCTTGGGCGATGGAAAAAATGCCTTCGAGCGGGGCGATGACCCAGTCGAACTGCTGTCTCACCTCAACCCTATCTCTTCTCCGCTGCAACTGATTAAGGATGGGCACGGGTTGCTCGCTTCTCTTCGTACCACGGCGGCGGCCAGGGAGCAGGAGAGAGCCGAACAAGAAATAGCCGAAATCATACGCCTGCTGGACCTGGGTAATTGGCATGAGGCCAGGATCATCCAACCCAATCCCCAATGGCTCTCAGAGAAGGATCAGGTCCGTTTGGAAGAGGCTCGCGCACAGCAGGCGCACCTGGAAAAGCTCGATCGCGAGCAGGGACATTACAACGACCTGCTGGAGCAGAATGATTATTTGGGGGCAGCAGCCTCGGCCCTGGTTTTGGCATCAATGACCTCCGGCCTGGTTTCCGAACAATGGCGCGCGAAACACGTGGATCACGAGGAAAGCCTGAACCGGCAATGGTGTTTAACTCGGCTCCATGTGGAGGATCTTCCGCCCTGGTTTGCCAAGAAAGATGACATATTCATGGCCGACGGTCAGTACGGTTGCATGCTCGAGGATGGGCGCGTTCTCTTGATCAGCGTGTTTGGCAGGTGGTTGCTAATCCGTTCATACAATACCGGCAAGAGCGGCTCAGATTCCTTCATCCTGGCCCGTTCACCGACAGCCCTGAACTTTCCTCAAATAGTGGCAGGTGACGGGGTGGTTTGGGTAGGGGAACTGAGCGGGTTTCTTATAGAGCTACAATTGGAACCCCTTAAGCTGCTATCATATTGGGATTTTCGCGATTTGAGGCCCCAACACTACAGCTTGGAGAATGTTTGGCTCTATCCTGGTGAACGTAGCCTTTGCCTGAATCTCGTCCGAAATAACACATACTTCAGCACCTGCTCGTTCTTCGATATGGACAGCAGACGCGAGACCCGTCGTCTTGACCACATTGAAGATCCATGCCCGATAAATGGACCCACCCCGTATCTGATGGCCGAGGGCTCGGGTAAGAAGTGGTTACAGGTATTCGACGCTCGGGGCAAGAGCGTGAATCGGTTCGATTTGGCGCACGGTTCTTCAGTGGAACGGGCTTGCCTGCATCCCAATGGCAGCAACTTCATTTTTGGCGCCTGTAATGAATCGGAGTCTGATTTTGTAGGGGAAGCGAATCTGGGCATCATGCTTGAGGTTCCCTCAGACGAAGTTGAATTCGAACCTTACTGGCTGGGAGAGGTGTACCGAGATCGGGACTATAACCTGGTCAGCTGCCCCAAATTGGGCATGGTGTTCGTTTTTTATAATCGTAACCTCGGTACGGAAAAAGTCTTATTGGCATTGCGGGCCCAGGGCAATCGTTTCGAGCAGGTTTACAAGGTAGTATGTCCTCTATTGTTTTTTGTCAAAGACAAGTCTTTCGAGCGGGTGGGGGTTGTCTATGAAGATGACGCCAGCGTCCAGCACGTAACGATTCTTTCACAAGAGCCTCCGCATTTCATTTCGGCCCGGAAGAAGAGCCCCATCAAGCCGGAGCCGGTGCCTTTCGCCATCGACCCTATTCTGTCATGTGGTGAAGAGAACGGCCGCTTTAATGCACTGAGCCTCGCCATGGTGGCAAGGTACAGTGAACTTGGGCTGCACCAAATCAAAGCCGAAATCGAAGAATTGAAACTAGCCGGTGCAGATCCAGATCTCGTCTTTGCCCATGTGGGTGCCTTGAGAAAAATGTATCTCTACTTGGAGGGCGATGATTTGGAGGATTGGATCGTCAACACCTACCCGGATAACCCTAGAGCCAAGATACGACGCGCCAATGATGCCGCTGTCCTGTCCAATTGGGAAGAGGTCGGCCATTTGTTACACGACCTGGATCAGGAAGGTTTTGGACATAACCTGGATGCCCATGTGGACCACCTTCTTGGTGCGGTTCGATTTGCGGAAGGTGACATCCCTGGCGCCACGAAATTATGGCGTGCGGGCCAGAAGCTTGAGAATGATTGCCCGTATCAAAATTTAATGCGCCTGGCAGAGGCCGCCTGCCCGCCAAAAAAGGGCGAAGACAAAGAGGTTTCTGGCCTGAGGAAAACCCTACGAGCCTATGAAAAAGTGGATGAGCATTTGCGTCAAGAACGCTGGCAAGAGGCGATCGACATCTTACAGGCAATGCCCTTTTTCATCTCAGACACAAATGGCGTACTGCGGTTGGCTCAGGCCTACCTGGCGTTAGATGTTCCCAAGGGAACGCGGCAATGGCTTTGCAAGGTGCTTGCCCTTGGCGAACTTTGCGGTCGTTGGGAGCTTGGAAAACCAAATCCCTACCAGGTCTTGCCGAGGTGGATCAAGACTTGGACTGTCGCAGATTTTGATGAGTTGCAACAAAAAGCAAACGTGTGGTTGGCCGCACAATGAGGGCGAACCAATGCCCCTCCGACGGGGTTTCCGTGCGGAACAGTGAATGGTCCCTGTTGCCCCCACTTTTTTATACGTGCGTTAACCCTGGCGGAAAGCCATTCCGGTTAGGAATTCGCCTTCATTTGATTGTAACTATAAATCGCGGCTGGCACGAGGAGGATGGCCGGTAAGTAGGAGAGCGGCAGGTCGATGTACCAGTGATCGTGGCCCACATGACCCCGAACCGTGTCCCAAACGTGGTTTATGGCATGTAGCACGTAGAAAATGACCGGCGAGAAAATGAGTGGGAAGCGGAATTTCTTATTGCGCGCGGCCCAGAAGAGGGCCAAACCCATGCCCAGGAAGCCGCATCCCAGATCACGAACGAAGTGAACATTGTAGTCACCAAAATCGGGAACGGCCGCTGGCAGGTCATGGTACCAGGATAAAGGGCCCGCCAACATCCACACGGCATTGCCAATACTACCGATACCGACCACGATGAGAATTAAAACAACAAGCTTTTCCTTGGTTTGTTCATTCATAACGAGTTATCCTCCTTTTAAAGGCGTTTACAAAGATCGGGTCAGTCGCATCAGGTCCCAGGCGGCCCGCAACGAGAGTGGCTTGGCCGCGATGTATTCCCGATCGATCACGTCTGTTCCCCATTTGGTCTTGTACTTGGCCTGAGACTCAGCCGGATAGATGGCCTTACCGTGGGTCAACAATTTACGCACCAACCAAGCCATAAATGGACTGTGACCCTCGGGCTCCTCGCCTTCTACGATAAAGGGCGTGAAGCCGAAGTGCAGGTAGCCGATCCCCTCTTCCTTCATGCGGTCCATGGCAAAGCTGTTGCACAACTCCATCGCCCCGGTTGGCGCTCGCGGTACCTTACGTGTCAGATCGTGCAGGAAACCGGAACGGCTTCCCCAGGACGGCACATAGGTGATGAAGGCCACGGGTTGGTCTTCCTTGTCGCGAACCAGGAATACGCGACGCAACTGGTCGTCTGTTCCGCCAATCTCGCCGATCATAAAATCGAGCTCTTTGTGGCCCAGATCCTTGAGCCATAGCTCGCTGATTTTTCTAACCTGGTCAAAAGCGGCCTCATCGCGAGGGATGTCACGACCGATCTCAACCACAGTGCAGCCCGCTTTTCTGGCCCGCTTGATCTTGTTGCGCAGCTTCATCTTCTTGGTGCCCACGTATGTGTAATCAGCCAGTGTAATGGCGAAGCTTGCACCCAGTTGATTGACCGTCGCCCCGCGTTTGCGGAACAAATCAATTTGGTGTTCACGCACTTGCACGGCCACGAAGTGGCGCCGTTTCTGCCGAGCTGCTTCAATAAAAGCATCGAGCAGTGGACCCTGCTGATCGGGGTGAGCGTTGACACCACCAAATAGGACCCAGTGCTTGCCCTGCTCGCGATAGGCAATAAAACCCTCGACTCCTTCTGCCGTGAAACGTTGGTTTCGCTCGGACAAAGAAAAGAATCCGGAGGGATGGTCAATGTAAGCCGCTTCTGCTACCGTCGCGGGCGTCGTTTCGGCCATTGTCTCCACCGTCATGCCGCTTCCCCCGATAAGTCGGGAGGCGTTGCCTTCACCGGCTCAAAAGAGAGCGTCGTTGGCTTGAGCACATTTCCGAAGATGCCCCGGTCACCCGAGAGGTGAATGGGAATAGCCAGCATGGCCCATTCGAACCCACCAAGCCAGGCCCAGATAGCCACGGCGACCATGCCCTGCAGGAATGAGTGCATGATGTTGTAGAGGTAGTGGTAGATTTTGGGAATGGGACCGCCACCCTGACGGTGGTAAACAATGGCGCCGGGAATGTAACCGATCAGGTCGATATACAGCATGGCCCCGGCAAAACGCCACCAGTTAACCTCTTTTGCATGCATCAGCACCATAACGGAACAAATAACAATGACCGCCAGGAACTCCAAACGCATGTGGAGGTAGGTTGCATTGGTATGATAGCGGTTCTTGGGGTCCATCAGGCCAGCCCCGCTCTCATCAGCAATGCTCCGTGTTCCTTCTTAATGCTCTCGTGAATGGAACGTACCTGCTCCGCATAAGGGGTTTCGGTGATCAGTCGGCCCGGTTCGAATTCCGCGCCAGCAAACAGATCGGCGTGGATACGGGATACCGCGTCGAACAGTTTGACAAACTTGCGGATGTAGTAGTCGAAGACCTCGTTCATGTTGTTGGTTGCTTCAACACACAGTTTCTTTACTCGGACGCGGCGCTCTGGGTCGTCCTCCAACATTTTGTTGACAATGGCGGCGCCAACCGCAATATGGCGCGTCTCGTCGACAAAGGCGCTCTTGATTAAAGAGGTCAAGTAGGGGTCGATAGGCTCCCAATAACGCTGTTCGTAGGCGTAAAGAGGGTAGGCCATGCCTTCGAAGATCAGGTTCATCAGGGTCAATGCCTCAACAAAATCACCGCGATCAATGACTTCGTCGGTGAATTCGAGGAAACGAACCAGGGGCGGTGTCTTGATAGACTGATTGACCACTCCGCCTCCCATTCCCTGGGCAATGCAGGAAGCATCCAGCCGATCCATGAAGATTTCACGATGGCGCGCCTCATCCAGGGTTTGCTGGGCTGCAAAGTTCATGGCTTCCTTGTTGGGCGCGGTACGAACCAGAGCGCCGGAGACACGCAGAGCGGCTTCTTCAAAGATCACAAAAAGAGATAGGTCGAGGCGGTGAACCTCGGAAAGCGGGCGGGAATTCAGAATGGTATCGGGCACAGCGCTGCCCATGTCAACCAGTTTCTGGTCTTCGTGAACCCACTGTCGATTCGGTACTTTTTTTGTCCAATGGGCAATATCTGTCTTGAGCTTCATGAAAATCTTCCTTTTTCAATTCCGAGCCTAGGTTCCGGGCGGCACGGATCAGGTTTCTGTAACATCTACCGTGCCGAGCACGGGTTTATCAAGCGTCGGGCGTTTTTTATCGCGAATACGAAGAGAGGCTAAGATGCCAATCGCATAAGCAATGGCCAAGACAAGGATCGTACGCCACATGGCAGGGCCTGCGTCGACAATCACGCCAACGGCTAGACATGCCAAACCACCGGCCAACACATGTCCTACCCAACCACGACGGCGGTCGGCCTCGCGAAACGGGGGGCGTTCCCAGGTGATAGCGGCAGCGGCGTAAACCAGTGCGGCGGAAACGGCCGCCGCGAGAATAGGTGCCCTATAGAGTTCACCGAGATAAACAATCAGGGTAAACACCAGGGCTACGCCGAGCAACGTGTTGAGTGAGGCCCGGGCCGTCAAGGTTTTGGGGTCCATTCGCGCCAGTCGGCGAGGCATTACGCCTTGATGGGCCAAAGCATAAGTGAATCGGGAAAGGGCAAGCAGGGCCCCATTAAACGAAGAGAAGGATGCCAGCATGCAAACAAAGGCAACCAATATGGTCACCAACCCGCCGCCGGCTTCCCTGGCTATGGCCAACTGAGGTATGAAGAAGGCCGTATTGTTCTGGCCCATGTCGGTTAAGCAGGAGAAGCCAAGGGACACGATTCCGTAGAACAGACATAAAACGATCACGCTGCCTTTGAGGGCGCTGGGAACAGCGCCTTTTTCGGCAACTTCCGCATGCGACGTGACCAACTCGAAGCCCATAAAAAGGAACAGGGCCTGACCAACAGCGGAGATAAACGACACCAGTGACGGAACAGCGGGCAGGATATTGGCCGCCAGGTCTCCACGGCCAATTGATCCGAAAATCATGTAAATGGAGAGGCCCACCAGGCAGGCGAACAAGCTCCAGGTTGAGGCGGCTTGCGCGCGATAGCCGATTTGGAAGCCGGAGCGGCAAACGGCCCAGGTGAGCACCATAAATAAGACGGTGCCGAAGAGGATCGGAATCGCGGGCACAATTTCCGTGACAAGATGGCCCACGATCAAAGACTCGATTCCCACTAGGAATAGCATGAGCATGAGGTAGGGCCCGGCGGCGATAATGCCGATCCTTTTGCCCAAACCCCGCGACATGAAGGCCAACAGGCTGGCCCCACTGGGTATGACTGCAGAGAGGCGAGCGAAAATGCGCGCTAAGAGCGAACAAAGAAGCCCGCCGATCAGAATGGCGGCGACGGACCAGATTCCTCCGACCAGTTGCTGCATTTGGAAGAGGCCGATGGCGCATACGGAAGCCATGGCGGTTCCCGAACCCGCAGCCAACAAGTCGGCCTTATTGGCGCGAACCCCTACGCCATGCGTCGGTGCACTTTTCCGGGGCCCTGCAGAAGGTGCTCCACCCGACTTCAGGGAGGGTGGTCCTGACTTCAGAGTGGGGGGTCCTGACTTCAGGCCAGGTGGTCCCTTGAGTTTGGGCGGGCCGGATGGGCCTGTTTTGAGAGAAGGCGGACCTTTTTTTGTCATACTGGGCTCAACATGGTCATGATGTAATCCAGACGCATAAAGTGCGCCTCTGGCCCTTGAACAGTAAGTTCACCGAACATGTAGGGTTCGTTGGGGTCTCGTCGCAGTTCAAGCACGTCCATCAGAACTGATTTCTCGGAAGTCACCAGCAGGTCGACCTCTTCCAGTTCGATGCCCGTCTCCGCGACACTTCCGTTGGCAATTCTCAGGGTTATCGTTTCATCCGTATCACTGGTATAGAGGGCGATAGCACAATCCCAGTCGGCCTGTTCCCCAACAAGTTTCTCATTGGCGTGGTACAGCTCTACGAAGCTGTTCAGGGCCGTAATCAGGTCGCTCATCAAATCACTCCTTCCAGGTTTGCGGTCTTTGTAAGGATCAAAACCAGCCGCGATGTCCAATGCGTCAATGGCGGGCTCGGCAAGGCCAAAGCCGTGAATCTCGGCCAGGTCAATAATATGGTCCACTTCTTCCAGGTTGTCTTTTTCCCCAATACTGCGGTCCTCGGTTTCGTCGGCAAGCGTTAGCAAAATGGTTTCTGCCAGACATGCGAGTTGAACGCCCTTGGGGAAACCCTGAATGTTCTCCGGACCGAACTTTGCTTCGGGGTCGGGCAGGGCAACAAGGCCACCGTCGATCACCGTGTAGTTGGGATCATCGCGCAATTTCTTGGCATCCGGCGGCTTGGCCACATCGCAGATGATGGTGCCATGCTTAAGCGGCGCATTGTCGAGCACCGGATAGGCCGCTGAAGTGGCAGATAGGATTATATCGCAATTAGACAGCGAGGAAAAATCGGATACCAGGTTGATCTTACACATGTGATACTGCTCAAGCCTGGGACGAATGCGCCCCAAGTGACGGGTGCCGGATCGAGGATTGCCCACCAGAGTCATTTCCCTAGGCTTGGCACGGGCCAGGAGCATGGCGCACAGTGACCCAACAGAACCCCGGGCACCAACCACACCCACGTGGCAGTCTTCAAGGCTAATGCCGCGTCGATTGGCGACGCGCTCTGTCGCGGCAAAGGCCATGGCTGCGGTTAATGAATTCCCGGTGGTGGTCACCGGGGCCGTACCGGCGACGGTTGTCCCACCACGGGTGAAAACCGAGGTAAAACCACCGAGACCAACTACCCATGAGCCAATATCAGCGGCCAGTCCAACCGCTCGTTTGACCTCGAAAGCCGTTCTGGCCCGGCCGTAGTGGACCATGTGGCGGGGTAACATGGGTAGTGCAATCAGATGCCCTTCGGCGATTTTACCGGTAGCCGAACGAATGGTTGGTGCTTCTAGAACAACGCCAGGAGGCACTTTGCACATATTCTCCAGGAATCGATCAACCTCAGGTTCTGACAAATCACGTAGGCCCGGATCGGTTGTGAAGACGTCTTCTTCGCAAGTGTAGTGAATAAGAAAAGTATAGGTACCGCGTCGGGCAGGTCGCGGCGTAACAGGCGGAAGGGCCATGGGAGGTGAGATTTCCTCCGACACGGGTTCCACCTGCGGCTCGTCCACATGCCAAATGGCGCGCAAAACAGTTGCGGTGGGGTTTTCTTCGAGCGATTTGAAAACTGAGTCGAAACCGGCAAGTGCCTGGTCCACCTGTTCCTCATTAATAATCAGCGGCGGTGCCACGCGTAAGACAGAGCCGGTGACCAGGGTAGGCAGCACCAGAATCGATTCCTTCTCTGCAATGGTACCGGCGACCCAGTACCCAAGCAAGTCTTGAAACTGTGCGTAGGCGGCAATCATGCTCCGATTCTGAGAGATCTCGGCCAGTTGGAAAGCAC
>Ga0316189_10000586_pt1 | contig 36475 bp, 30 predicted proteins | sample LowCovwburrow_MG_FD_204930 | JGI IMG/M metagenome (GOLD analysis project Ga0316189, IMG submission 204930) | Coastal sediment microbial communities from Maine, United States - Lowes Cove worm burrow | ecosystem: Environmental > Aquatic > Marine > Coastal > Sediment | place: USA: Maine...
AGCGGGCGCGGGTCCTCCTCGACCTCGGGCTCGGGAACAAACACCAGATTGAACATCTGCAGCGGATTGTTCATCGTGGCGATCTGTTGGATCGATCCCGATTGGCTGCCCGGGCTCGACCACCCATACGAAATGCCGCCCTGCACGTGCAGGGAGCGCTCGAGGATGGTCGACAGGTCGTCGTAGAACCAATCCGACCAGGCCAGAATCTGGTCGATGGTCGGCCGCGCGGTGGTCTCGGACGCTGTGACTTCGTCGTCTGTGGAGTTCGGGTTCCCCAGAAACCCGCCGCGGTTGTGCCCGATGTGAATGATGGAGTCGACGCCTTGGATGACGTTCATCTTCGCCGCGAGGGCGGGTGTCAGACCGGCCGAGGACGCGCGCAGGACTTGCGACAGCTGGCCGGTCGTCCCGTCATCGGTGTACTGGAGGTCCCCACGACGAATCGAGTGGCCAGCGTACGACGTGCTCTCGGTGAGCTCTGCGGTGGGGAAAAACGCGGACTCCCAGCACCCGCCGTGACCCGTGCGAAGGGCGACAAACCGCTTGGGTGGGTCGGCCAGCCCGGCCTTGGCCGTCTTGGGTTGCAGTGAGTGCAGGACGGGGATCGCCAGGGCAAAGCCGCCCGCACCGCGGAGCATGTTTCGTCGACTGAATCTGTTTGAGGTCATCGTCAGGCTCCTAGTCGAAGTTGCGTTGGCGAAACTCGGGGCGAAGGGCGATGGAGCGCAAGGCTTCGGCCAGCGGCGCGCCTTGGTCGAGGCGGTCGAAGACGTCGCCCAGGATGCAGGCGTCCTCCAGGAGGTCCTCATCCCGTGCAAACGTGAAGCGCAGGTACTGGCGCGCGAAGCAGGCGCGGACTTTGTCGCCGTCGAGGATGGCCTCGGCCAGCTCGCGGCTGTTGGTGACCGTCTCGGCGCCGCTGCCGATCCCGGGCATGCTCGTCGTGTCGATTGGGCGCGTCGCAACGACACTGCCGTCTGCGTCGTAGATGTCCTGCTCGGTCCGAAAGCGGCCCAGGGCGTCGAAGTTCTCGGTGGCAAAGCCGAGCGGGTTGATCAAGACGGTGTGACACCCCGCGCAGGATGTGCCCGGCTGCTCCGTTAGCTCCTCGACGATCTCTCGGGTTGTCATCTCGCCATCGAAGTCTGGAATGGTGAGGTCGACGTCGGGTGGGGGCGGCGGTATGAGATCACACAGCACCGCGGTGCGGATGAAGACGCCTTTGCGGATCGGCCGGGTGACCGAAGAGCGATTCGACAGCAGCGCGGCCCGGCCCAGCAACCCCGCGCGCTCAGTGTGTGGCAGGGTGGGCGGTTCGCCGCCGTCCCACACAGGGACCCCATAGATGTCGGCGACGTCGGCTGTCGTGGCAAACGAGCGATCGCTGAGCAGCAGATCCTCGAGCGTCCCGTTGGTGTCGAAGGTGTAGTAGGTCACCATGTCGACGACCTCTTGGACCATGTTTTCATGGGTCTGCTCGTCGACGGGCGTCTCGCCGACAAACGCGTCGTAGGTCGGGGTGCCCACCAGCCCGCTGAGCTCGGACACATCGTCGAGCCAGAGCCACTCGCGGTAGAAATCGCCGACGGCCGCCCGTGCGCGCGGGTCCGCAAACAAGCGGTCCACCTGCGCGGCGTAGCCTTCTTCGGTCATCAGTGAGCCGTCCGCGGCCGCGTCTCGGAGCGCGTCGTCTGGGCTCGTTTGCCAAAAGTGATACGAGAGCCGTGAGGCGACCTCCCACGATGACAGCTCAAACACGCCATCGAGGTCGGGCACGGCGTCCTCGCCATGCTCGACCATGTACATGAACTGCGGCGCTATCATCAGGCCCGCGATGGCATCGACAAACGCCTCGGCCTCGGTCCCTTGGGTCGCGCCGTCGCCGTCATAGATAGCGCGGTACGTCGCGACCTCGTCGTCCAGTAGCGGACGGCGTAGCGCCCGCTCGCCAAAGCTCCGAATAAACCCGTCGATGCAAGCGTCGTCGTTGCCGGTATCCCCATCGACAGCGCAGTCGCCCGCGATGGCGGCAATGCGCTCGGGCGATGCTGTGAGTGCCAGCCCGACCTCGCGCCCGACGCGGTAGCCGGCGTCAACATGCTGCTGCTGCACGGCCTGGTCGACCCGGCGAAAGCCGCCGAGGTGCTGGCCGTCGGCGGGCACGCGGGTGTCGGCGGGGATCTGAGCGAGCGATGGTGCCAGCCCCTCGAAGATCGCGTCGGCCTCGTTGGGCAGGGCCCAGCGCAAGAGATCATGTACGGAGTTGTCGTACTGCCCGCGAGTGAGGCGGCGCAGCGCAACCGAATCGGGGACGAGCGATGGGTCGCAGGCCGGGATCCCACCCCCGGAGTTGGAGCCATCGTCGCTCCCGGATTCGTCGTCTGAGCCCCCGCTATCGCCATCACCGTCGTCGGTACCGGCTTCTGGTTCGTCGTTGGATCCTCCACGACACCCTGTGGCCAAGACGAGCGCAAGTGCGCAGCCGGTGATGTGTGAGCCCTTCACGCAAGACGTGACACCCCTCGCGGCCCCGTCGGGTGAACAACTTGTGAACGAAAGTTTTGGCCGCTTTCTATGCCGGATCTGCCCCGCGTCTCGTGGTGCCAGATGCCGTTCCATCCCGTGCCGCTGCAAGGGGCGGGGGGCTGTGCCGTTGCCATGGACGTGCTCCTCATCACCGCCCTTACGCTGGCAGGGTCGTTGGTCGCCTCGGCCCCGACACCCGCCGCACTCGATCGTGAGAACGGTGCTCCCGCGGCGGAGAGTGTGCCCGTCATTCTTCGGCTCCTAAAGCCGGACGGCTCGAGGATCGCCAACACACAGATTGTGCTCAGCTGTCCCAACGGCCGCCTTCGGATGCTGACCAGCGACGCCGCGGGTCTGGTGCGCTCAGCTCCGCCCGACGCGCTGGTGGGCTGCACCGTTCACGCCGACGTCAGCGAGGGTCCGTACAGTGCCCGGATTGAGGGGCGTGTGGTGGAGCCCATCACGTTGCACCCGGGGACCCAGGACACGGAGTTCGTCCCGTTTGCCGAAGCGACACCCGGTGGGGGGCCCGCGCAGAAGCAGAAGCAGGGGCGTGGACGGGAGGTGAGCCGCGACAGCGCGGGACTCATGCTCTCCGCCGCGTCATTGTCGGTCCGTGAGTTCGTGGAGTCTGCTCCCGACGGGCGTGCCTCGATCACGTGGAGCGAGATCCGAGAGGGACGGAGAGTGCGACGCAAGCGGCGACGTGCCCGTCGGGCGGCGCGGCGCGGGGAGTCAACGGGTCGCGTCGCCGTCGCCGACCCTAAACGGTCGCCGCGCCTGCCCGAGTCGGCGTCGTCGGGCCCGCCCGAGTCGGAGCCGACCAAGTCACGCGCGCCCAGGCCTGCGCCGGTCGAGCCTCCGCCGCGATCCTCGCCTCCGCTTACCGCAGGGGCTGTCGACGACGTCAACACGCCGCGCGGGTTCCATCGCTACCTCGAGACGGTGCCGATCAACGCCCCACTGCGCGAGCGGTTTACCGGGCCGCATCGTGTTGTTCAGGTCGTCGATGCGCTTGGGAGGCCGGTCGCGGGCGCCACCGTCGAGCTTGCCGGTCGCAGCTATCGCTCGCGTCGAGATGGCCGCGTGGTGCTAATCCCCGGGTGGGACCCCGTCGAAGGCGAGCAGACGCGGGCGCCGATCGTCGGTGGCCGATCATTGCTGGCATCACTCGACGCTGATGTCACACAAGTCGTCTTGGAGCAGACCATCGAGCCGCCCGCAGCGCGTGTCGACCTGGCATTGGTCATCGACACGACGGGCAGCATGGGAGACGAGCTTGTGTACCTCAAGGCTGAGCTCGCCGCGCTGCTGACCGACCTAAAATCGCAGCACTCGCGGCTCGACATTCGATGGGCGCTGGTTGTGTACCGCGATGACGGCGACGACTACGTCACGCGGCACGTGGACTTTACGTCAGACTTTGAGGCGTTCACGGCCCAGCTCGCCGAGCAAGTTGCCGACGGAGGTGGAGACATGCCCGAGGCGGTTGATGCCGCATTTGTGGAGACCAGCGCGCTGGCGTGGCGAGACGCTGCGGTTGCGGGGCGCGTGGTCGTGCATGTGGCCGACGCTCCGCCGCACGTCGAGAAGGTGGGCGCGACCCTGCGCGCCGCGGACAAGCTGCGGCGCGAGGGCACCGCCGTGTACCCCGTGGCCGCCAGCGGCGTGGATGCGCTCGCCGAGTTCACGATGCGCACGAGTGCGTTGATGAGCGGTGGCCAATACGTCTTTTTGACCGATGACTCCGGGGTGGGGGGTCCGCATCGCGAGGCCACCGCAGCGTGCTTTCGCGTGCAGCCGTTGATCACCGTGCTGGGGAAAATCCTCTCGGCTGAGCTGGCGGGCCGTCGGGCCGATCTCTCGGGCGGTACCGAGGGCGACGGCTGCCAGGTCGCGAACGGGCCCGACGCTACTCGACGATGACGAGCCGCATCTTGGTCAGCGTCCCTTTGCGCTCAAACTCGATGTCCAACTCCGAGGCGCGGCGCAGCTTGGTGTACAGCGCCATCGCTTGGTCGACCGAGGCCAGCTTCTCGCCGTTGACGGCGGTGATCATGTCTCCGTTTTTGAAGCCCAACAGCTTTGGCAAGCTGCTGGGCCGGATCCCGTAGAGTTTGTAGCCCTGGGTCTCGCCGTCTCGTTGCGAGGGCACGATGCGGGCCTGCTTGGTGAGCTGGGCCGGATTGGCGAGCAGTGATTCGAGGAACGCGCGGTCCATCGAGCACTCGAGGCCATCGGACCCCTCGTCGCAGAGGATCCCCTCGGCCGCCCCTGGGATCTCGCGCGTGCCAAGCGTTTCTGTGAGCGGGATCTTGTCGCCGGAGGCTTCACGGCGCTCACGGATCTCGCGGCGCTTGGCCTCCCGGGCGGCGCGCTTGTCTTCGAACTCGTCGCGCCTGGCCTTGCGCTGCGTGATCTCTTGCTGGGCCACCTTCTCGGCCTCGGCAGCCTTTTTGGCGCTGGCATCGAGCTGTGCGGTGATGCCGTCGAGCTTCGTCTCGATCGCGGTGAGGCGCGCGTCCGTTTGGTCAAAACGCGCCTGCAGAGCCACCGTCGGATCTGAGGCGTCAGTGGTGGCCTGGCAACCCAGGAGCGCCAACGAGGGCAGCCAACGCAGAACGGAGCGAGGGGTGTGCACCGCGGCAATGTCTCACAGGCCTACACGAACGACCACCTTGCCGCGCGCGCGGCCGCTCTCGATATGCACTAGCGCGGCGGCGGTTTGTTCGAGTGCATAGGTCTTGTCGATGCGCGGCACTATCGCTCCGGACTCGGCCAGCGCCGCCAACTCTGTAAGGTCCGCATGGTTGGGTACCGACAGGTATCGGCGCAACGTGTGCCCGACAAATGGAGAGACGACGAGCGGCTTGAGCAGGCGCATGAGCATGCGGACCCCCGTGGCACCCGTGCCGCTGTTGAGGACAAGCATTCCCTTTGGGGCGAGCGCGCGCCGACAGTCGGACAGTGATCGGTTTTCAATGTTGTCGAAGACGAGATCGTAGATAGCTCCACCCTCCGTGAAGTCCTCGCGCGTGTAGTCGATGACATGGTCGGCGCCGAGTGACCGGACCATCTCGACGTTCTTGGTGCTGCAGACTCCTGTGACTTCAGCCCCGAGTGACTTGGCGAGCTGAACCGCGAAGCTGCCGACCCCGCCGGAGGCACCGTTGACCAGCACTCTGTCCCCCGCTTGAAGACTCGCCACGTCGCGCAGGGCATGAAGGGCTGCGAGCGCGGAGGTGGGGACAGCGGCCGCTTGCTCAAACGACAGGCCATCCGGTTTGGCTGCGAGCGTGTCTTGCTCAACCGCGACGAACTCGGCGCAGCTTCCGTTGCCACAGCCGAAGACGGCGTCGCCGGGTCGAAAGCGGGTGACCTCGCTTCCGACGGCTTCGACTGTGCCCGCAAGGTCGAATCCTGGAATCCCGACCTTGGGCTTGAGCAGCCCGGTGACGAGACGCATCGCGAACGGCGTGCCACGGACTGCGAAGCAGTCGCCGATGTGCAGGCCCGCTGCATGCACACGGACGAGGACCTCGGTGGGCTGCGGATCGGGTCGTCGAACCGAGCGAAGCGCTAGCATTTCGGGTGCCCCATAGCGGTTGTGAACGACCGCTCGCATCGCCTTGGGACCCACGGACACAGCGGCACCGGGCACGCTAGGGGTGGGCGTAGCGGCGGTTAGAGGGGCTGAGGCGGTGTATTGGGCTGCTGTTTCCATGACGGAGCACTCCGGGCTTACGCTGTAAGCTTACAGCGTAAGCTATGCTTGGCAAGCAGAGATTGTGGCGATGAATCCAGAACCGCGCGCCAAACGCACACCGCTCAGCAAGGACCGCGTGCTCCAGGCGGCGGTGACACTGGCGGACGACGTCGGGATTTCGCAGTTGTCGATGCGGCGTCTCGGCGACGCGCTCGGTGTCAAAGCGATGTCTCTGTACAAACACGTCGCCGACAAGGACGACATCCTCGATGGCATTGTCGACATCGTGACCGGGGAGATGGCGTTGCCCACGGTCGGTAGCGACTGGCGGTTGTCGATGCGGCGGCGCGCATTGTCGGCGCACGAAGTGCTCCTACGTCATCCGTGGGCGACGATGCTGCTCGTGTCGCGGACGAATGTTGGCCCCTCGATGCTGCGCTACGTCGAGGCGACCGTGGGCTGCCTGCGGGCCGCCGGGTTCTCCTATGCGCTGGCCGACAGGGCTTGGAACGCACTCGATAGCTACGTGTACGGATTCACGTTGCAGAGAATCAAGTCGCCGTTCGATCCTGAGAAGCACTCCGACGTTGCAGAGTCCTACCTGCACATGATCCCGGTCGCGCAGTTTCCCCATATGCACGGCATGGCCCGTAACCTTATCGACGGCCATCACGACGGGCGGCAGACGCTCGAGTTCGGGCTGGATCTGCTGCTGGATGGGCTCGAAGCCCTTCGCGATGCGTGACGCGCTCTAAAGCGCAAACAGCCAGCGCTCCGCCTCTTCGACCGTTGCGAAGGCTTTGATCAGAACGCCCATCCCGACGCCCGTGCTCCGGACGTTGGCGGATAACACCTCGGAGTTCATGACGGTCGCGACTCGGCGGACGCGCGTCGTGCTGGAAAGCCACGCCCAGATGGCGGCGGCGACTTCGGGCTTGGTTCGGTCGGCCTCGCGAGAGTCGAACAGCAAGCGTTCGATGCCCGAGCTGGCGAGCGCGTCGTCGATCTCAGCGATGACGGCGGCGGCCTCGACGACATCCACTGCCGACCTCGAGTGCCACACGCGCACGATGCCACCAGAGACATCGATGCGCATCATGTGCGACAGGTCGGGGCGAGTCACGGCCGCAGAGGCTAGCGCGGATCGGTGGAGCGCGGCGAGGCGCTACAGCAACGTGCCGACTTCGGCCCCTGCGCCGCCGTTGTGCAGCGATGCGACCTCGGCCGGTGAGAGCGCACGGTCCCAGATAGCCAAGTCATCGATATCGCCTGCGAGGTTCGCACCGTAGGTGCCCGTGCCGTCTTGCCCAAGGTTGAGCGGCAGGGCGGTGACAAGGCTGCCGACAGAGGTCGCGTCGAGCGCCATCCAAAAGGCCACGCCCGCGCTATTGCCCGCGTACATCACCGTGTTGCCGTCGGCGCGGAACACCAGTACGAGGTGCCACCAATCCGTATCGACATAGTCGATGTCCTCGACGTCGAGTCGATCCCCACCGCCGCTGGCAAAGTTGGTTCCGAACGAGTTGCCAAAGCCCTCGTTGGCCAGCATCAGCCATCCCGGGTTTTGTCCGGTGATCCAGTTTTTGTTTCCGATGATGACCGGGTCGCCTGTTTGCGGCCCGTGCGAGCGGAACCAAAGCGACACGGTGAAGTCCGCGTTGTCGTCGAAGTCGAGCGCACCCGGGCCGGCCAGGGTGAGGTAGGAGGCGTTGGCCAGCCCTCCGCCATTGTTCGGGATGCTGACGAAGCCGGCAAACTTGCCCCCCGCGGCTGCAAGCGTGGGATCGGTATCGGACTCCGCACCGATCACGGCGTTGAGCCCCGAGGGGCCCGCATCGACAAGGTCGCCGTCAAATCGCCAGTAGCCAAGTAGACCGGAGTCGAGCCCGGGTGGTGGTTCTGCCTCGACGACGTCACCGCGCGGCATGCCCGTCATGTACGGAGGAACGGGTGCGTCCATGTGTTGGAGCACCGTGGGAGCGACATCGCGATTGGCGGTCGGATCCGGTAGGCGCCCGGCCATCACGTCGGGGCTGGAGACGATGAACGGGATGGTCCGCTCGGGCGCGGTGCCGCCTGCGTGCCCGCTGTGGTAGCCGCCGTGGTCCGACATGAGTACGACTTGCCACACCTCTTCATCGAATGTCGGGCGCGCGACGATGGCGTCGAGCATCTCACCGACTTGTGCATCGATCTCTTCGACCGCCGCGAGGTATGGGCCGTTCTCCGGGCTGTACTCGTTGGCGTGCCCGGTACCGTCGACGTCGTCGAGGAAGATGAACAGCGCATCGACGTCGGTGCCCGCTTCCCAGCTCGTCCCACCGTCGCCACCAAGCCCGACATACGTGCCCGCGAAGATGTCGGCCGCGCGCGTGGCGTTTTGGGCGTCGCTTGCGGTACGGGAGTAGTCGGCGCCGTTGGGAATGAGCGCGTCCGTGGGCCACGTGTGCAGCGCCACCGTAGCGATCTCGCCTCGGTTCTCGAGCAGCGTCAGGTAGTGGGGGTAGGTCGCAAAGTCTCCCGACCCGACATCGAAGTTCGAGGTGACCCCGTGCTGCGAGCCGATGGCACCCGTCATGATCGTCGCGTGGTTGGGGCCGCTGACGGTCACCGAGTCGAACACCGCGTGTGCAGCTGGAGCGTACGCGCCCGCGTAGCCCGGTGCCCACGAGCCGTCGATGAGCGCGTCCATGCGCGGTGTCTGGGCCGCCTCGAGGGCGTCGGGGCGCAGTCCGTCCACCGCGATGACGAAGCTCTTGGGCACCCCTGCGGACGCCCCCGTGGACTCACCGTCCGACGAGTCCGACCCCGAGCTCGAGCCGCCATCATCCGTGCTGCCCGCGTCGTCCGTACTGGCGGCATCGTCTGTGGTGTCGGCGTCGTCGGCTGCGGTCGTGCCGTCGGCGCCACCGGTGCCCGTTGGTGCCGAGCCACCCCCCGACGTGCCGGAAGTGTTTACCAATCCCGTCTCGGTGCCCGCCGCCTCGCTGGTCGATCCATCGGGCGCAGCGGCCATCGTGAGGCCCTCGCAACCGGTCAAGAGCCCGCAAGCAAGAGAAAGGATGAAGTTGGATCGACGCATAGGCTTAGGCTCGGCCCCGCAAGAGCACATCCTGCGTACCACGGTGCGCCGCGCCTGTGCGCATGGAACCACGCTGATTCGTGCCGTCGGGCGCGAGCGGCGGAGTCAAACCCGCCGACGCCTTTTGGATCAGGCGCCAGGGATTGTGCCGTCGAACAAGAAGATGTCGGGAATTACCGTACGGAGTCGCAGGCGTGACATCGGCCGTCTCGACTCCTTCTTTGCGGAGCGCCGCAGGGGCTCGAGACCATCGCGCTCAGGCAGCTCCTGGAGCTCGCGCCAGCGTGAACGGGCTTCGTCGCGGCGGCCGTTCGCTGCGAGAACGCGGCCGTGCCACAGCAGTTGCTGCGCGCGCCGGAAGACCCCGTGCTCTCGGGCGGTTGCCGCCTGAAGGTGGGTGTCGGCGACCCCTAGCTCACCCCCCGCAACCGCAAACATCGCAGCGATGAAGCGTAGATTTGGCTCGGTGGGTGCGGCCTGGACGGCGCGCTCGAGGGCATCCCGAACGCGTTGCGGCGACTCTCCGCCAAGATGCCGACGCGTCGCCGTCGTGTAGTGGAAGACCGCCGCTCGCCTGGCCTCGTCGGTCAGCGAGGATTCGGCGAGGCTGCCCGCCGCGTCCGCGGGAGCCGACACGCGTCCCGTGGGGCCATCCCAGCTGTGCGGGACATCAACCCAGCGACCGATCCCCGTTGGCGCAGGGCCGATGCCCATGCGGACGGAACCCGACTGTGGCTCGAGCACGACGCTCTTGACCGTCATCGCGTTCGAGATGCAATTGCCTACGAGTCGGTCTTCGGCCTCGGGGTCGGGCGCATCGGGGTCGGCTGTGTCCGACAAGAGGGCTTGAAGGTCTTCGCCGCTCACCTGGCCGTGGTTTCGCGCGACCACACTGTCTGCACGGCGGAACCGGGCGTTGGAGTCGACGACGAACGTATCGCTGCTCGTGACCTCGCCGACCGCAAGACCCGGGTCTTGGTAGCGATTGGCGGTTGCCAGGTGCTGCGCGCTTCGGGAAGCCTCCGTGAACGCCACGCCCGCCGATGTCGTCTCGAGCACCAAGGCCTGCTGCTCGCTGGCCGAAGACACAAGAAAACCCCACGTGGACGCCGTGCGAAACTCCGCGGCGACGCGGCGCACATCGGCGAGGGTTCTGCACCGACGGATCAGTTCGTGCCCAAAGTCGATGACGCCCACGCCGTCGTACCGGACGTCGCGGTGGAACCGTGTGTGCGCGGTGAGACTGAGGCCCGCCTCGTTGAACGCGGTCACCCCGGGAGTGTCTGCGCCGCGTGTGGACACAAACCCGTAGCGCAGTCCGTCATCCGGATCGCAAAACACGACCGACGGTGCCTTGTCCCAGACGCCTGCTCCCGGAAAATCGAAGTTTCGTGCGTGGCGCATTTGTCCGTCGCTCGAGGCGTCGCCCCAGACGGCGACGCTCGTGCATGCGGGGACGGCCGCGACGTGCAGGCCAGTGGAGTGCAAGAGTCCGTATCGCCCGAGCGTGCCCACCGTGTTTTGCAGCACGTCCATCGCGGCAAACGATCGTGCAACGCGGCGCGGCTCGCCTGCGGCCTCCAGCATCGCTTCTGTGCGCGCGAGGTACTCGGGAAAGTGCCGCTTGCGCGCGCGGTGGAGCCGACGTGCATTGAAGTCGCCCGTGGCGGCGAAGATTCGGCGCGCCGCACCGCGCACGGGCTGCGGCACGCCCATCGCGAGCAAGGCCGCGGGCATCGACGCGTAGAAATCTCGGGTCTCTTGCCAGCCGCCCAGCTCCGTGAGCATGGCGCCGTGTTGGGCGCCCATCTCGGCTTGGGAGCCGCGCAAGCGCAGGACGAGCAGGGGTTCGGGTGTGTACTCGAGCATCATGATCCTGTCTTGCGTGTGGGGGGGGCGCCCAGTGCTTTGGTGAAAGCGGCGACGATCGTCTCGTCGATGTCGGCGAGGGTCGATTGAATCGAAGCGATGACCGCCGTGTCGGCGAGTCCGAGCGCGAGCATTTGGCCCAGAGCCTCCCAGGCCTGCAGCACGGCCGCCGGGTCGCGGTAAAAAGACCCGACCAGGACGGGGCTGGTGGTGATCATCGACTGGACGTCGTTGAAGATGCCGAGGATCGCCGGCCGCTCGGCGGCGACCAACATCGTGCGCAGGATCTCTCCGTCCAGCTCGAGCAGTCGTTCGGGCGAGCGCGTGCCGGTCGCGATCTCGGTGGCCAGCGCTGCCGTCGCTTGGCGTAGGGCGGCGCCGTATGTGTCGTAGGGGCGGGCGGCGAGGTTGCGCAGGACTTCGCGCGCGAGGAGGCGGCGGATCGCGAGCGCGTCACGGAGGAGATTGATGGCTGGCGCGGGTTCGAGTTGCGCCTGCTCCAGCACCAACGGCCACAGCGACGCACCGCCGGTTCGTCGTACGTCGCAGACCTCGACTCCGCTGCGGTCGTGGGCCCGAACGAGCCGACGCTCCTGCAGTCGAGTGAGCGCGCGCTGGATGGTGGATACGTTGACGCCGTGTTCGGTTGCTAGCGCTCGCACGCTGGGCAGGCGGGATCCTGGGGTGATCGTGCCGGACAGGATCTGGCGGGAGATGGACTGCACCACTGCATCGACGACGGTGCTGTGGGTCGGCATGGGCTATCTGTACCCCACAACTGTACCCTACAGCAAGTGGCCGTCGGCGCTGGCGACGAACGAACGACGCGCAGACGCGCGCCTCCGCTCGGTACGGCATGCGTGGCGGGAGAGCTACGGCGCGGGCGGTAGTGAGGCTTTGAAGCCGGGCAGCTCCATCACACGCCCAAACCAGGCTTGCGTGTTGGGCGTGGTCGGCATCGCCTCGGCAAAGCCGAGCTGAAAGAGGTTCGACGCGATCGACAGGTCGGCGATCGTCGGTCCGGCGCCCGCCACGAAGTCGCGCCCGCCGAGGTGCACTTCGAGCACGCCGAGCACCTCCTCAAGTTTTGTTTCGGACCGCGCGATCGCGTCCTTGTCACCATTTTCGGCGAACAACACCTTGTTGACGACAAGTGTGTTCGTCGGCTCCATCAGCCGGCAGTGGTTCCAGTCCAGCCACTGGTCCACGTCCGCGCGGGCACCCAAGTCTTTGGGATACCAGCTGTCGAGCCCGTGCGTGTCGCACAAAAAGCGCATGATCGAGTGGGACTCGAGCATGATCTTGCCGTCGACTTCCATCGCTGGAAGCTGATGGTTCGGGTTGATCGCGAGGTACTCAGGGGCCATGTGCGCGCCCTTCTCGACCGCGACCGGCTCGAGTGTGTAGTCGATGCCGCCCGTCTCGAGGATCGAAACGACGCGGCGCGCATGTTGGGATAGCGGGGAGTGGTACAGCTTGTACATGGAGGTCTCCGACACCGCGATAGCGGTGACCGGCATCCTAACAGCACGCCCGGCCGATCCCAGAACGGGACGTCTCCCTACGTCCCAGTCCTCACGGACTTCGTTCGAGCCACGTGACCGCTTCGTCCATTTCGGCAAAGACGACCGCATCGACCCCGTCCACGGCGAGGTATCGCTGGAGCTGTAGCCGCCCGATGGTCGTCCGTACGAGGAAAGCGGACCTCGCAAAGCTTGCCAGGAGCTGGCGCCGAAATGGCGCGACAGCCACTTCGAACTCTGGATCGTTGCGGCCCACGATCGCTCGAAGGTCGACCAGCAGCGCCATCTGTGAAGGATCACGATCCCCCAGCTGGACGTCGATCTCTGCGAAGCTCGGCGGCACCTCCGATGTCGAGCTGTAGCGACGCGCGGTGCGGGTCACGAGCGCGCCCCCCCCCAGAATCTCGACATCGTAAAAGGGACCGTCGTCCGCATCTGACAGCCCGCGTCCCAGAATCGGCAGCGTACCGCGTTCACGCTGCCGCAAAGAAGGCGCTACGAATGCAGACTGGTCGTAGGTCAACTCACGGGCGTGGGGCTTGGTTGGCGCCACTGAGGGTTTAGTCTTCGCGCGCGAACTGGCCCAAAACGGAACGCGTTGGTCGCGGTGACGTGGAGCTCGGTCGGTGTCTCGGCGAGGCACCTTTGGGCGTGTGGCGGTGAGCGCGGCGTAGCCCCGGCCCCGTTCCGGTCCCCGTTGCCGAACCGAGAGTGGCGCAGGCATCGTTATGCCGAAGGAAGGTTCGCGCGCTCGGCGCATATCTATAGAAGCTAATGCAAACCTGCTGCCGATCAAGGGCGGGCCTGATGGAGATCGCACCAGCAGTCGTATGGCGCGGGGTCATTCGATGACCGACACGCGCGGATTTGAGCTGAACCGCGCATACTGCACATTCGGCCCGTTCTGGGCCTACGGGGGCTCTGACGACGAAGCGCCCGCTGCGCATGCCGCGTTTCCGCGGAATCAGGGGCGGGACCGAACCTTTTTCGGCGGTGCCTGTCCGATGAGTCAGGTCCGCCTGCTGCCCAGTTTTTACGAATGATCTCTGGGACACCCATATTCGCTATGAGCGACTTCGCCCAATGTGCGCTGACCTTACATCGATTTCAATTTGTAATGCAGACTACATTTTGTTGAAGATCAAAAAAGCAGGTCCTAGGGTTGGAGTCCAAGGAATCGACGGTAATGCGCAGCACAAAAGCATCAACATACGTCTTCATGACGGTTGCCCTCGGGTTAGCCACGGCGGTTCCCGCCGAGGCGCTCGCTGCACCCCCAGCAATCCCGTTTGGCAAAGGCGACCTCGACCACGGCAAGATCAAGATGAAGCTGACGCGCGGGGGAGCCGTGCCGTTCGAGCTCTTGGTCCCGCCCCTACCCGGCAACTGTGAGGGCGAAGTCGACCTCACGATGACCTGGGACAAGGAGGACAACTGGGTCAAGATCAAGATGCGTAGCGAGCCCAACACGCTCGAGCCGTTTCCGGATGTGGATCGCACGGAGGGGGTGGACTTCACCCCCAACCAGTTCCTCCCAGAGCCGGTGGACTATGAAGACGGCCGCTACCAGCTGTGGGTGATCGGCGCCGCCGGACCACTGGTGCCGTTTTACTACGACATCGAAACCCTGGAGCTCATCGGCTCGGCTGTTGAGCTGGACAACCCGCCGGCGGCGATCCCCGTGCTGTTCCCGACGCTGTACATGGTTTCGTCACCCATGCTCCAGGCCACGCCCAGCGGCAAGGTCCAGCTCGACTGGGAGTTTTCGTACGACGGCGTCGTCCGCGGTGACCGCCCCGAGTTCGCGCACCACATGCTGACGTTCGCACCACCCAATCTGTGCCAGGCCAACCCGTTCCGACTCGACCAATCGAACCTACGACCGTTTCTCACTGATCCCTACCCCGCCGCCGAGGCCCGTCCGTGGTCGGACTATCTGCGGGGCGGCTTGATCTTCGACATCACGATCGAGCCCGCGGAGTACTTCCTTGAGCCCCCAACCGCGAGCTGGGTGGGTAGCTACAGCGGAGCAACCGCAGTTGGAGGGACCATCCCCAAGGGCTGGTCGCTTGATATCGACGCGGCGTTCGCCGGCCTCGCCCCGCCGATTGTGCCGTTCCCAGACGCGGATGCGTGCGAGGGGTTCTATCAGCCCCATCCCGGTGCAGGCGTGAACTTCTGCGAAATGATGGGCGGCTGAGGGAGGGAGTAAGAGAATGGTACGACTTCATACAACAATGATACTGGGCAGCCTGCTCGCCCTCCCGCTCACCGGTTGCGATTCTGGCGAACCCAGCGACGAAGGAAACATCGAACCTCGCATGGGGTGCGGTCCAGAGTGCGGAGTGGACAACGACGGCAAGAACAAGCCCGAGAAGTTCAACACTGGAGCGCGCAACGTTCACCTGGAGCGGACGGTCCGCTTCCACCCTTTGCAGGACAATGTTGATGCCGACAACGGGCGGGCGCTCTTCGGTGTCGACGAGACGCTCACCTTGGAGGACCCCACCGACGCTTTGTTCGAGGGGTCGTCGATGGCAGGGACCGGCCCGCACGAGATCGAGTCTAACGGTCGCACGTGTTTCACGTGTCACCGCGGGTCCGAGGAGAACTTCGGATTCCCGGCGACGCCGTTGTCGGACACCATCGCACTGACCGACTCCCTCTTCACCGGGATCGACGCGGATGCAGGCGGCGACCCGGACGCAATGCACAACCTCGATCAACTCGCGTTGATCAAATACCGGATCAATCGCTTCGACCCACGGGCTCCCGTGGACTCAGCGGTCCGGCAGGTGTTCGGCTGGCGCAAGAGTCCCAAGCTCAACAACGTGGCGCTACAGCAGGGCTTTTTGAACGACCTGCGTGGCCGGAACATGTTTGAGACGGCACGCGGTGCAGTCTTCTCTCATACCCAGAACAGCGACGATCGCTTCGACGATCTGTTCTCCGTACAAGACGGCAGCGACATGGAAGCGTTCTTGTTCACGCTGTTCACGGATCCGGTGCTGGCGGACCTGCGTGACCCCGAGTCTGCCGGCTACGACGATCTCGTCAACAACCCGTTCAGCACCGTGGAGATCACGACCAACGCCCAGTTCAAGGGCAAGAAGGTGTTCAAGAAGAACTGTTTTGCGTGCCACAACACGCCGCAGACCTTCAGCTCATTGGAGAATATCGAGCCGTTGGGGACCGGGGAACGAACGCCTGACTTCCCCTCCTGGGCGCCTTCGGTGGGCAAGGCCTACAACATTGGGGTTGCCGAGGCCAACATGCATGGCCTTCGGTTCACCAAGTTCAACGGGCCCGGCGACTACGAGACGATCACGTTGCCGCTGGCGGCCGAGAATGGCGACCTCGTGATGCACGACGTGGAGTTCGACATCGGACTTGCGGCGACAACCGCACGCGTGGATGACATCGGACGCTTCAAGGTTCCGCAGCTGCGCGACCTGGCAAACAACGCGCCGTTCTTCCACGACAACACCGCTGCCACGATCGAGGACGTGATCGACTACAAGTGCAGCCCCGAGTACAACGCGTCGCACGACGGTCAGAACTTCCAGATCGACCTCACTGCGCAAGAGAAGGCCAACCTCGCCGCGTTCTTGTACGCGCTTTAGCCCACGCGCGTAAGCGCAGCCCGACCCGTATGGAGCGCCCAGTGCGATCCGTACGGGTTTTGTCAATTCGGACACGTCGTCCGCCCCCATCCCACCGCGATGTAAGCCCCCCCAACCTCCACCGTTGCCCCCCGAGTGAGACCCTCCCCAACGGCAGCCGCAGTGCTCCTCATCGGACTCTTGCACGCACCCAACATCGCCGCGGCCGACCCATCCACAGCCGCAGAGACAAAGTCTGGCGTGGTCTCAGGCGTCGTCCGCAACTCCAAAACCAACGAAGCGCTCCCCAACGCGCTGGTCATCTTGCAGTGCAGCTGCCTGTCGGGCGCACGCGAGACCCAGACCAACGCGCGAGGCCTGTACGCCTTTCGCGACCTCCCGCCAGGCACCTACACGATCCAGGTCTTGGCGGGGCAAGCGGATGTCAGCAAGGTGACCACGCTGCCCGGCGGGAGCAAGTTCAGGGCGAACTTCTCGTTGAATCCGAAGAGCGAGTTCAAGCGGTCGATCCGCGTCAAGGCGAGCCCTGTGCGCATGGAGACAAGCCAGTCGTTCTCCGTATCGATGGACTCCGCGGGCATCTCCTTAGCCGGGACGACGGGGGCCGAGTCCGTGTACACGACGCAGGGAGCCAACTTGAGCGGCGGCGGGCGCCCGAGACCCATCCCCCCCAAGCAACGGCTTCAAGAGATGCGGGCCGAGTCGATGCTCATCGCAGCGGCATCGCCCGCTGCGACGCCAGAGCCTGTCGAGGTCACGGTGGCCAAGCCCGCGGTCGAGACGGTGGTCGCCACAGAGGCGGGCGTCGACAACCTCGCCCGGCAGATCGTGTACAGCGGCCAGCTGCAGCTCTCGGTTTTTCATGCCGAAGAGGCCGTCAGCGAGATCGAGCAGTACGTCGTGGGGGCGGGTGGCTACGTCGAAACTCTCTCCCCTGGGAAGCTCCAGGTGCGCGTTCCTGCGGCGAAGTTCCAGGAGGCGATGACGTTTGTCGGCGATCTTGGGCGCGTCGACTTCCGGGCGATTCACGCGGAGGATGTCACGGACGACTACTACGATCTGAGCACCCGGATCAAAGTGCTGCGCCGGACGCAGACCAAGCTCATGAGCCTGCTGGGGCAGGCGCGCTCGGTCAAGGACGCCCTGTCGATCCAGACCGCGCTGGACAAGGTCACGCTCGATCTCGAAAAGGCCCTCGGCCAAGAGCGCCTGATGCACTCACGCGTGCGCTACTCCGCACTCTCGATCGAGGTCGCGGAACGACTCCGAGACACCGAGCCACCGTCGAGCAATGACCCGTTCCCGTGGGTGGATTCGATCGGCGTGGAGTCCGTGGAATGGCGATGAAACTTCGAACGATTCTTGCGTTTGTCGGCGCGACGGCGATCCCCGGCTGCTCGCAGGGCCTGTACTCCCTCGAGCCGCCACTCGGATTCGCAACGGTCGACGACGACTGGCGAAGCACACGGATGAAGGCCGCCGACAACGTCGGGATGAGCATGTCGGTGTTCGACAACGTCGAGGGCGGCAGTCTCACGTACTGGGGCACGGACATGCGCCGCAAGCTCAAGGACCGCGAGTACGCTCTGGTCGATACAAAACGAGTTGTCTCGCGCAATGGCGTCGCCGGAACCCGCTACGACTTCGACTACACGGCCCCCGGAAGTGACGTGCCGAAGTTTCTCGTCGTGGTGCTGTTCGTGACCGACGACTACCGTTTTGTTCTGCAGCTGGCGGGGCACAAGGAGCTGCAAGAACAGTACGCGACTCGGCTTCCTACGACGGTCGCAGACCTGCGGTTGTCCGGGTGCGGCCGAGGCTCAGCGATCTGCGAGGGCGGCGAACCGAAGCCCCGCCGCGCCAAACGCTGAATCATACGCAGACCGGTTGCGCCCGCTGTGAATCCCAACGCCAGGCCGGGTGCACGGCGCCACACGGGACACCGCCGACCCAGCGCTCCCGTCCGCCGACCTCGATCCAGTCGGCATGCCCATCCAGCAACGCGTTGCCCTGGGCGGTCATCGTGACTCCCCGCTGTGACCAGGGCTCGTCGTTCGGTTGCAGACGGACCGCACCGGCTGCGGCCAGCTCGCGGATCTCCCACCAGACCATGGCGTCGCCGAGAAAGGGGAGAGGGTCCGCGGCGATGAGAGCACGGAACAACGCGCCGCACCGCAGCGCACCCGCTCGCACTGCTTTCAGAAGTTGGCGTTGGGTCAGCGACAAGCCGTCGTGACGCCAGGGGAGCTCCATGAGGTGGCGACCCACTGCGCCCGCCATCCACGGAACCGCGGGCGTCCCCCCCTGCGCGATTGCGGCCAACGCACGTGGGTCCGGCTGGCGCAGCGCGCCCCAAACCGCAGTGCCCAGAGCGTAGTCGTCGGGGGTCACGACGCGACGCGCAGCCCACAGCCCGCGCAGCGCAACGTGGGAGAGCTCGCCGAGCCCGTGGAACGGGTGCATGCCTGGGTACGTGCCGATGCAGATCAACTCAACCACAGCGTTCGCGTTGTCGCCGTGCTCAAAGAGTGTCGCGAGGATTCGGGCGAGGATCAGCTGATCGTAGCTGTCGTGCTCAAACCACAGCACGATGCGTTCGTAATCACGGGCGGCTTGGAGCGCGGCGGACTCGCGTTGCATGCGAGCCAGGCACTCGGCGAGGGGCAGGGCGTACGCGGTCGAGATGAACGCTGCGCGCATCTCCAAGGCTGACGCATCGTCGAGCGCGGGGACGGGCCCGTGGCAGACCGGGTCAGCGAATTCGAGAAACGTCCCGACGTAGCCCGCACGACGTAGCCCCTGTGCGATGTCGCTGCCGCAACGGACGTGAACCGTGCGGCGGTCGGCGTCTGGGGCGGGAGCGCCGCTGGCGATCTCCGCTTCGCAACGCGCGATGTGTTCGCGATGGAGTTCGGACGCAGAAGAAGAATCGGTGGTCATTGGGGTCACGACGAGAGGTGTCGGCGCGTGGGCGCTGCCCGCGGCCTACCGCGTACGTCACACCGTCACGATACCAGGCGTGGGGTGTGGGGACCGCTTGCTCCCACGGCCTTGTCGCCCGGACTGAAAAATCTTGCGCGAGAGCGGGAACGGTTTGAGCAGCCGCTCAGACATGGGGAGTAACGCCTGCAAAGGACACACCATGAAGCGAACCCTCCTCCTCCTCGCCGCCCCCGCCTGTCTCGCCCTCGGAATCACCGCTGCATTTGCGACCCAACCCGCTCATGCCACCGCCAGCGCCGCCGTCGCCTCGGACGGGCCGGGCTGCTACCCAGAATACTCGTGGTCATCGGCGTTCCTCAATCCGCTGCTGGACCCAAACAACCACCTCGTGCCCGGCGAGTGGACTGCCATCACCAACGGTCGCATTCACCAGTTCGAGGTCATGGATGTTGATGCCGCCAGCGGCTCGTTTTGGGGGCAGTTCAACGGCGAGGACATCCAAGGCGTTTGGGAAGTCACCGAACGCAAGCTCACCTTCAGTCGCACGCACGCCAACGGCAAGGGCGGGACTACGACGCAGGACTTCGTCGCGTACATCATGGATGTGAACCCTGAAGACCCGAAGATCCGCATGGCGGGCACGGTCACCCGCGAGGCACCCCCGATCACCAACTACGACCACCCCGACCGGCTGACCTACGGGTTTGTCGCGACCCTCGAGCGCTAGCGGCCGCGCAGGTTTCAGGCATGCTCAGCCAAGGGGCATGCCTGAAATCGCGCGCGCGTCGGAAGTCGCCTGACGAGGTACCGCACGTCCACGCCACCGCGAATAAGCCCAGCGCTGATGTAGGATGAAGTGGCATGCGACGCTTGGTGGCAACTTTGATCCTCCCCTTGCTTCTCAGCGCGTGCCAGCTGACCCAAGGTGACCCCGCCGACGAAGGCGCGACCACAGGGACAGGGAGCGAGACCGAAGCGGGCGAGAGCACCTCGAGCGCCGACGGCTCGGTCTCAAACGCATCGGGTGCGGATGGCTCTTCTGGAGAGCCCACACAACCGAACGGCTCTGACTCCGATGGGGAAGACACGGATGGTCCGCCTGGCTGGGATCCAAACGCTATCCCCGAGTCCACGGGTGTGTGCCCCGACCTGACCGAGGGCTGGAACACGTTCTGCCCGTCGGGCATCGCACCGTTGTGCCGCGAGGCCTACGTCCGTCGCGGCGAGAACACGGGCGGCCCGTTGAACATCTATTGGCATGGCACGTTCGAGAACGCGGTCGACGTCCAGGGCTGGGGTGCAGGTGCGGGCGTCCTTGCCTCGACGTTCGCGGACAACGGCATCGCGTTCTATCCAGAGGCCGACCCTGACGCCATCAACCGACCCAACAACCCGTACCCGTGGTGGATCGTCGGATCGATCGAAAACGATCGCTTGGACGACTTCTACTTCATGGACGAGATGGTCGCGTGTGCGGTGGAGTCTGGGCTCATCGATGTCGACCGAATCAACACGGGAGGCATGAGTGCGGGTGGCATCATCACCAGTCACATCGTCGGGAGGCGTGGGTATTTTGCGTCCGCGGTGAGCTGGTCGGGCGGACACACCGAGCCCTTCAACTCGCCAGGGGAGACCCCCGTGATGGTGATTCATGGCGGGCCGAGCGACTGCTACTCGACGTACTGCTTCATGGGGCCGAGCCGGGTCTTTGCCGAGGCGCTCGACGACAACGGGATCTTCACGTTCCTGTGCGATCACAGCGAGGGCGACACAAGCATCAACCACCACATCGATGCACTGGGCGAAGACGGCGGGCGATTCATGTCGCTGGCACGTCGCGGCGAGCCGCACCCCTACGAGAAGTATCCCATCGGTGAAAACGGCGGCGACTGGATCCTCGACAACTTCTGCTACCCCGTCGGGACCGAGTCACCGTGGGCACCGTGGGATGGCTGACGGATCGGCAGGGCCCGAGTAGGACTTTGGCGTACTCGTCTGCGCGCGGTTTCGTCAGGATCTTACAGCTTCTGCTGCTCGGACGAATCCTGTAGAAGCGGACGCGTGCAAGCCCTCGGTCGCTTGGCCAACAACATCCTGAAGTCGCTCTTGTACCTCGGCGCGTTTGTGCTCGTCGGCTGGCTACCGTGGACGGTCGCGCACGCGTTCGGTCCACCGCCCGACGAGTTCGCAGAGGAGGGCGACGAGTGGGCGGACGACGGCGCGGAAGATGTCGGCGAAGACGACGCCGGGTTTGCCGACGGTGAGCCGTACGGCGACGGCGAAGACGAGGTCGCCCCCGACGACGCCGGCTTTGACGACTCCGGCGACCCAGGTCAGAACCTCCCCGCGGGTGAAGAAGATCCTGGGGAGGCCGACCCCGGCCTCGCGCCACCGTCGGGGCAGCCGATCGAGTATCCGCCCGAGGCGCTAGAGCTCCTGCCCGTGGAGGTTCTTGATGCCCTCCCCAAGATGCTCACGGCGTTCTTGCGCCCAAAAGACTACGCGGCGCTCAAAGAGGCCTGCCCTCAGGAGGACCTCGCCGAGACGATCGACTGCCTCGACACACCCGAGGTCACGGATCTACTCGATACCCTCAACACGCGTTCGGTCGTGGCGTCGCTCCTGACGTACATGGATGAGGATCTGCCGAACCGAATGAGCCCCGAGCAGCTCGATCAGCTCGCCGAAGGGTGTAACGACGTCGGCGAAAAATGGGCGATGTGCGCGTTCACCAAGGGGATGGAGGACGAGGAGTGTTTCGAGGACGAAGAGGTCCTCGCGACCTGCCTGGTGAGCAACGACCTCATCACGCATGTCTATCTCGAGATCCAAAAAGACAAGAAGAAGGCGTTTGGGGCGGAGCTTTATGTCGAGTTTCGCGGCTTGCTGTCGACTCTGACGATGGACGACATCAACGCTGCGCGCGAGGCATGCCCGCAGGCCGACCAAGACGCGCTGTTCGAGTGCCTCGTGGCCGACGAGCAAGTTGACGAGCTCATCGGAGGCTTCGTCATCTTCGCCAGCGCCATCGTCGACGAGGTCCAAAAGGAACTCACGGCGGTCGGGGCCCCGCTCGATGAGGCCCAGTACGAGGAGTACACGGAGAAGTTCACCGTTCTTCTGCTGACGTTCCCCACCCACGCGATCTCCTCGTTGGCCGATGACTGCGAAAAGCAGCACCCCGAGCTCGAGGACCTGACGGAGGTCTCACAGATCGACGAGATGCTCGAGTGCATCTCGGGCGGCGCCGACACAGATCCCGTCGCCAATCCGGCCTACATCTCGCCCGAGCGTCTGCGTGACTGGCTGGAGCTCGCGCGGGTCAAGGTCACCGACTCCCTGGCGGCAAAAGAGGCGGAGGCCCAGGCCCGCATCTCGGGCTACATCACGATCATCCTCTCCGTCATCGCAGCGGTTGGGTTCTTTGTTGTGCTGCTGCTCCCGCTTCGCATCCGCGACAAGTACCAAGGCGAGTCGTCGCAGCTATGGAAGGCAAGCGCTGTTGCGGCGGTGACGTTTGTGTTCACGATAGCGCTCCTGGGCACCTCGCTGCTCATCATGCGCACGGTCCAGGGGTCGATCGCGACCCAATCGACCAGTCCCAAGATGGTGATCGCCAACGGCGTGTTCAAGGTCCTCGAGCACGACAAACACATTCAGCAGTTCAGCGACATGTCCAAGCAACGCCTGGACTTCATCAAGACGCCGCTGCGGCATCTGGTGGACGACAGCGTGGAGATCACCGAGGAGCAAGCCGAGCGTTCTCTGGCGTTCTCGGCGTACCTCTCGGAGCACTGGGTCGACCAGCTGCAAGAGCCCGAGCTGCGGCCCCTCATCAAGAACGCGACGATGCTCAAGGGGCACGTCGAGTCGTTCCGGACGATCTTCGGATTCTACCGCAAGGTTGATTGGCTGATGGGCTACATCCCGATCATCATGTCGTTGCTCGCGGTGCTGCTGTACATGCTGCCGCTGAGAGAAACGCTGGTCACGATCGCGACTGCGCCCATGCGCGCGGCACAAAGCGGCAGCACGCAAGACATGTTCAAGCGGGCGATGGCGACGGTCGGCGCAGAACTCAAGCTGCTGGCCCCGTTCCTCGGCGTCATGATTGTGCTGCTGTTGGTGACGGGGGTGTTCTTGTCGGCCGCCGTGCAGCCGTTCATCGAGGTGCTCATGCGCTTTTCGCTGATGACGGTCTTGTACATCCTCAAGACAGAGGCCTCCGGCTTTGTGCTCTACGCAACGCTGGGCGGGGCTATCTTGCTGCTCGTTGCGTGCGTGGCGGTCTACATCATCGCGATGACGTTCTTCTTGGGTACGGTTCGCAAGATCCTGCGTGCACGTTTCCACTGGGGCCATCCCCTCAGCCGCTACAAGGCGTTTGCGATCTACGGCAGTATTGCCGTTGGCGCGGTGCTCGTGTTCCCCGTCGTCTATGCGTTCGCGGTGCAGATGCTCGCGTTGCAAGGCATGGAGGTCGACCTCGCCACCGCCGCGGACATCACCGCGACCGACATGCTCATCGTGCCGTTTGGTGGGCTGCTGCTCATGGGCCCGCTGCTGTGGGCTGCACGCGGCTTCAAGGCGCTCGCGTACATCAAGAAGTACCCAGTGGTGCAGGACGACCCGCCGGCCTAAGCGCGCGGGCGTCGGGTGATTTGGACGAGCTGCTTGGCGTGTAGCTCGCCTGCTGGGTCGGGCGCGTCGAGGGGCTCCACGACGAGCGCAAACAGGCCGTGATCAAACGGAGTCCCGGGCGCGGCATCGGCGGGCACGAGGCGCTCGCGCTTGCCCGCCTTGGCGAAATGGCGCGCCCGAAAATGGCAGTACGGGTTGTTACCCGGGCGGCCGAACACGGCGTGCGCGGTGAAGCTGCACCCACCGAGGCAAGTCTCCGCAAAAGGACACTCACGACAAAACCCCCACAGGCTCTCGACGCCACGCTTGCGCGTAAACGCCAGTGGCGGCGCGTCGTCCCAGATCTCTTTCATCGACTGCTCCCGCAGCCGGCCGCCGACGTAGTGCGACGTCTGCAACGAGGGGCAGCCCTTCACGGCGCCGTCGGACTCGATGCCCATCACGAAGCGGCCGGCCTGACAGCCTTGCCAGTGGTCGTCACCGTCGGGAGACTGCGAGCGGAGCTGGGTCTCCTCGGGGCCGAAGTACCCGAGGTTGTTCCCGGGCATGACGACGATGCCATCGTCGAATGCGCGGCGCTTGACCTCGGCCACGCGCGGGACGAGGTCCAGGAGATCCCACGGCTGCAGCAGCATGTCGGTTCGATCGGCGGCGCGGCCCAGTGGGGTCGTGATCTGGATCTGCCACGCGGCGACGCCTTGATCGCGAAGGTGCGCGTACAGCCCCTCCAGATCAGGGAGGTTCAATCGGTTGAAGTTTGTGTTCGCGGTGATGCCAAGGCCGGCGGCGCGGCAGTGACCCAGGGCAGCGGTGGCCGCAGCGAAGCTGCCTTTCAAGGCACGCATGACATCGTGCGTCGGCTCGAGCCCGTCAATGCTGACACTGACTCGGCGAAGCCCTGCGTCCGCCATGCGGAGGGCAAGATCGGCAGTCACGCCCCGACCACCCGTCGTCAGCACCACACTGACATCTGCGTCGGCCAGTGCACGCACCACGTCGAGAAAACCCTCGTGCAGATAGGCTTCCCCGCCGATGAGCACAACCTCGCGCGCGCCCATCTGCGCGAGCTGCCCGGCGACCTCGAGGGCCTCAGCGGTCGTCAGTTCGTCGGGGCGGGCCTTACCCGCACGCGACCCGCAGTGGCGGCACGATAGGTCGCAGGAGAGCGTGAGCTCCCAGACGACGTACGCGGGGAAGAAGTCGTCGGACAGGACGTTGAGCCGTCGTCGCGCCACTCACTGGGCCTGGATCGTCAGGGAGAACGGCGCCAGCTGATCGCCGTTGTAGGAGTCGACCACGATGTAGATCGGGTCGAGGCCCAGGTCGACGGTGAGCCGGCTGTTGAAGTCGGTACCGCCGTCGTCGTCGCACGCCAGCTCGTCGCCGCAGCTGCCGACGCCCATCGTTCGCAGGTACAGGACGGTGTCGGCCGCGGAAGTGACTTCAAACCTGTAGGTGCCAGCCACGGGTGGAACCCACTGGTAGACGAGGTCCACGCCGCTGCCGCCGCAGGTACCGTAGTTGGTCGCGTCGCCATCGGCGAACGTCCCGTCGATCGTGATCGGCAACATGTCGTCCTCGACCACGCTTACCGACTCCTCCATGTCGCACTCCTCTTCGCGCGGCCCGGAGTCGAGCCCGCCCTCGGTCGCATCATCGACATAACCACCTGGGGCGCCGTAGCACGCCATGAGCGTCATGGCGGCGGTACCCGCCAAGGCCCCGTTTCTTGCGAGCCGGGCTGCACCACTCGCAGGCGCAATGACCAGGCGATCACAGTGCGGACACGCGCTGCAGGACGATGGGACGAGGCCTTTGCAGAACTGGCAGCGGCGCATGGCCGCATGGTAGCGCATCGATCCTTCGGGCGTGCTTCGTTGCGCCGAGTGTGCGACATGTCGTCGCCGGTTGGCTCGTAGGCACCGAAGGTACGCCGCGGCGCCGCCATACACAGGTAGCTCCCGGGTGTATATTCGACCTGCTCTCCGGGTGGGCAAACCCCCACTTGGCAACCGCGACTATGAAACGCCCACTGGCAACCATCGCCCTCCTTGCTGCAGCCTCGGCCCTCGCATGCGGAGACGATGTGGGTGGGCAGGCAGACGGGACGACAGGCACCGAGACCGGACCCGCAGGCCCAATCTCGACGTCGGGGGCCGACGATGGCCAAACCCCCATGGCCGACGATGGTTCGGGTGCCACCGCAGACGGAACAACCTCAGGCGGCTCGACGACCGACCAGCCGGGAAGCACGGGCGACGAGACGGGGGCAGTGGACAGCGTGGAGCTCGCTCTGACCCGAAAGTACGCGTGGCCCGGCGGTGGGCGCGAGTTCCTCGTGAAGGTCGTCGACGCCAACGGCGACGGCATCGCGGCGGACGTCTCTGCGGACCTGGCCGTGGACCTCGACGACTCGACCTCCGAGATCGAGCGCGCTCCACTGCCGCCGGGCTACACCGCGGTGCTCATCTCGCTGCCGGCCAGTGCTGCCGAGACGCTCGCTCTTGTCGACTCGCTCTCGGAGTTCGTGAACGCGCGGCCGGAGGCGGAGTCCATTGGCCTGTTCGTTTGGCGTGATTCGGTCGAGCAGCTGGCTGGGTTTGGTCAGCCGCGGGAGCGACTGCTGGCGCAGATCAGCGAGCTGCCCGACTACCAGAAGGCCTCGTCGAAGTTGTCGGTGCAAGAAGCACTGGAGGCCATCGAGTACGAAGCCGTCGACATCGGGGGCAGGGCGCCCACGGCGATGCGAGCGGCCGTTGTCGCGGGCGCAAACCCCGAGGTTGGCACGGATACCGAGATTCCGGTCATCGTTGGGCTCGACGGAGCCTCAGAGCAGATCGACACGCTGGCGGCAGAGGCCTTTTACAAGGTCGCGTTGTGTGGGGACACCCAGGCCATCGATGCGGTCCTGTCGGGGCCGGGCGACACCGAGTCGATCGAGTTGTCGGCACCCGCCACATTGTCCGAGGAGGTGAACGCCAAGTGCGATCTGGCCGCGATCAGTGCGGGCGATCGGACGTACCCCGAGAAGATCGAGTTTGTCTTCTCTCCCGAGCAGCAGGCTATCTACGACCAATACTTCGCTACGTCGAACGAGTCTGACTTCGCGTTGAACCTCCGAGTCGGCGACGGTGGGTTGGCCACGGGCACGGCACACCTTCGCGGGTTCAGCACGCTCAACTGCGCAAGAAAGAGCTACACCCTCCAGCTCGACGGTGCGGGCCGCCACTTCATGCCCGAGTCACGGTCCGACGAGTTCTATTTGATCTCGATGTGCCAGGACAATCGCTACGTGCAGATGTACACGTCGTACACGCTGCTGCAGGAGCGCGGGATGTTCGCGCCGAAGTTCCGCTACGTCGAGTTGGTCGTCTCGGGCGAGAGCCTGGGCATCTACCTGATGATGGAGAAGATGCGCGAGGAGCTTGTGCGTGACCACTCCAGGGTCCAGGGGGTGTTGCGTCGCCGCTATGGGTACTTCGAGGTCGAGTACGCCAACCCAGACGACAGCTTCTTGTCGCTGTACGAAGACACGTCCGAGAACTTGGCTACGGCAGGCCAGCACATCGATCTTCCGCAGTACTACCGATTCTTGGGCACGATGAGTGCGATCCAAAATGGGGACTACATCGACGAGCTGTTCATCACGGGCGTCGAGCAGTCGACGCGCAATGGGCTCGGGTCGACTTGGTTCACGGTGACCGCGTGGGACCAGGACGACATCCAGTCGAACTGCCACAACGGCGGTGCCAACGCCTGGCCCGATCCGTACCAGCTTGCGTACTGCGCGGAGAGTGATCTGGCGGAGATGCTCCTGAGCGACCCCACCTCCTACGGGCTGTTTGTGGACGCGCTCGAGAACGTTCTGCTGGAGGACATCACGCCCGACGTCTTCAATGCCGCCCTGGCCAAGACTTCGGCCGCGATCATGCCGTACCTCGCGCAATCACAAATCACTGAGGCGATGGTCGTGCTGCTGGCAAGCAACCCGGGCGCGGCCAACCCTGCGGTCGCGCAGCAGGATGTGCAAGACACTCTCGACGAGATGGGCGAGGACTATGCCGATCGGCACAGTCTCCTGCTCAATCGCATCGCGATTTACGACGCAGACTAGCGCCTATCGGAACGCGTAGTCGATCGAGCCCCAGTCATCGAGGTTGATCGTGATCGTGCCCGGGCCAGCACCGTACATCGCGGCGTAGTCCTGCCGCAGTGACAGTAGGTCGAAGGTGACGTCCTCGGACGGCACGGCATCGCAGACGTCGCCCGGGTCGGTGTGCTTGATCGTGACGGTGGTCTGAACCGGCCGCGACTCGGCCCACATGCCGTCGCTGCAAATGTTGAACGTGTGCTCGGCACAGCCGCCCGAGTAGCTCACCGTGGTGTTGAGCTGGTCGCCAACGATCTCCGCCGCGATGATGGAGAACGGGTCGTCCTGGTCGCTGTCGACACACGTCGGGAAACCGCCGCACGCGATCTCGGTACACGACCAGACGCCATCCTCGGAGCACTCGCACGTGTTGCACCCATCATCGGCGTCCGTCGTGTCGCCCGGAATGCACGCTCCGCCTCCGCTCTCCTCTGCACATCCCAGGAGCGTGCACGCCCAGATCCCCGATTCGTCGCAGCTGCAGGTGTTGCAGCCGTCGTCGGCGTCCTTGGTGTCGCCGGGCGTACACTCGCCGCCGTCGGCCGCATCGCCGCCCCCCGTGGCTCCGGGCCCGCCCGTGTCCTCGCAGCCGATCTCGGTGCAGGCCCACAGGCCGCCCTCTTCGCACACGCACGTGTTACAGCCGTCGTCGGCGGGCATCTCGTCGCCCACCGTGCAAACGCCCCCACCCGCGGAGGTCCCCGTGGGGTCGTCGGTGCCGATGTCCTTGGACGTAAGGTCGCATGCGCCGAGTGCGAGGCCAGCGACAGCAGCAACAAGAACGCTCATGCGGTAGTTCATCGGTCGACCTTTGGGGGAACGGGGCTAGTCAATCTCACACGCGCTGCGAACTCGATCGGCGAGCGCCGCTGTGGGGTGGTCTTCGAGGAACCGTTGTCCGCGCTTCGCTCCGCCCGTGCCGTCGCGCTCACATCCGGCAATCGCATGAAGGGCCCGGCGCTCCTGGCTCATCGCTCCCTTGGGAAACTGGTCGGCGTGCTCGCGGAGGATCTTGATCGCCTCGCCAGGCGTGTGGGCGAGCAGCGCTTTGCGAGCCCGTTCGATGAGCGCGATCTCTTGGCCGAGCGTGGACAGCTTGGGAGCTGGTTGGGCCGCGGCAGGTTCGGTGGGTTCGTCGTGTTGCGGTGTCGACTTGCGACTGCTGCGCGAGGTCGAGGAGGGCACGACGGTTTTGGGCGCAGGAGCTCTGGGCTCGACGGTTGCGGGCTCGACGGTTTCGGGCTCGACAGTTTCGGGCTCGACAGTTTCGGGCTCGACAGTTTCGGGCTGGGCGTCGGCCGCGTTCGTGTGGGGCCGGCGTCCGTGTTCTCGGGTGCCCGTGTCGCCCACTTCCTCGAGTCCGCGTGTCTGGGCGACGCCCGACTCCGTGGGCGTTTGCGTTTGGTAGCTCGCTTGGCCCGACGGGTTCGTGCTCTCGGTCGCCTGCAAGGCGTCGGCCGAGACCCACACAAGCGCAACCGCGGCAGCGACCGACAACCCTCCAACGACGAGTCGCGTCACCCACGAGCCGGCGACGGCCGTCGAGGATGCCGCCGCGACGTCGAGCTCCACGCGATCCCAGACGCGCTCGTGAAGCGCGCCAGGGATCTGCTCCTCGTCGCGAAACGCAGCCAACATCGCCGCCGCTGTGGCGTCGAGGGCTGGTTGGGGGGGCGTGTCGCCCTGTGGTGGCTGGTCGTCCATAGACTGCGTAACTCGCGCAGCTGAGGTGGTCTCTAACTTGTAGTCCGCGACGCTGCGGTTCCGTTTGGCAAATGCGCTTTGGTCGGCGAGAAAATCGTATCCCCACAAACAATTCGTTGTCAGCGAAGCCGTACTTCGATTCCGGCTCCAATGCGCCCGCCAACAGGGTCCAAGTGGAAGAGACCGGGAGAGGTCGGGGTACCGAACTGTGCGCGGGCGAACGCGGGCAAGGCTTCGGCACGGATCCATAGACCAAGACGCTGGTCTCGGACTGCGCTCGGCCGCCAGACGAGTGCCGCGCCGAGTGCGCCAGCGACCCATGGGGAGGTTTTTGGGGCGGATGTCGCTACGTCTGCCCCCGTCGCGACCCCTCGGATGCCCCCGATCTGCGCGCCCAGGCACAGCGGAAGCTCGATGACGCTCCGGACAGCGAGCAAGCACGCGCGAGGCTCGAGCGCCCACGCCTGCACGTTCGCGCTGACGGCTGTCGTTGCGGATGCTGCGTCGCCCGTTTGCGGAACCCAATAGCTGGCTCCGAGTTCGACCCGCCAGCGGCGCCGCCACAGGGACGCGGCGAGGCCAAGCTCCGCTGTGGGCGAGGGCATCACCGCGAGTCCGACCCCGCCCAGGGCGCGGAGCCCAACGTGCATCCGCGACCCCGTCGACGGCGCAGGTTTGGCAGCAGGCTCCGGTTCAGGCGCAGGCTCTGGCTCTGGCTGTGGCTCTGGCTCTGGCTCGGGTTCGGGGGCAGGCTCAGGTTCCGGAATTTGTCCCGGCTCAGGCGCAGGCTCCGGCTCTGGAGTGAGGACTCCACGATCGAGCACGGTTGGATCCGCGGCGAGGGCCACGATCAACACGGCGGCCTGGGCGAGCTCACTGCAGTCACTGTCCAGCAGCGTGCGCTCGCCGTCGAGGCCATCCCCGACAAGCCGAAGATCGAGCGCGTACTCCCCGGACTCGGTTGTTGTGATCACAGCCGAGGCCGAGAGCTGCTTGCGTGAATCCGCGGGCGCATCCGCGAGCGCGCGACTGAGGCGACCCTGGACGACGCTCGCATCGGGGCACCCATCAGGTGCTTGCCATGTCATGGGCACCCCGAGTTGCTGGGGTGCGGCTGGCCCCGCGAGCAGGGCCACAACGCTCGTCGCCACGAATACGATGCTCGGATTCTAGCAGCGGGCCGCGACCGCTTGCTCTGCGCAAACGGTGCAGGCGCTGCGACAACCGCCGCATCGGTGCAGACAGCGACTGCACATGTCTCCCCGCTCGGACGTCCAGTACGCCGTTTGAGAGCCGAAATTCACCCCTTCAGGGATGACGGACGCGTGGTCATTCGGTTGCAGCTCAGCCGCGATTTCCGAGCTGAAATCGACACTTGGGCTCGCCGCCCCCGTTATGCGGGAGCACTTGTGTTGGTCGAGTTGAACGCGCGCTGAGTTTTGGGCACTCTCCGCTCGAACCGACGAGATCATGATGCGACGACTCTTCCAAGTAGCCCCGATCCTTCTCGCCCTCAGCGTGGGCTGCGAAGACAAGAAAGACAAACCCGAAGCCGACGGCAAGACGGACGACGCCAAGAAGGGCGAAAAGAAGGACGGCGGCGACAAAGACGACGCCAAGAAGCCCGCTGGCGGCGACGCGGCAACGGCAAGCGCCGCAGGTGCGTGGGAGCGTCTGCCCGACGACTGTCAGGTCGCGGTCAGCATCGACGTCAAGAGCTTGCTCAGCCACGCCAAGGTCAAGTCCGACATCGTCCCGGTCCTCGAGGCTGGCATCGAAGCCAAGAAGAAGGACCCGGAGTTCAAGGACGCCAAGCAGCTCGAGAAGTTTCTTGCCGACACCAAGCTCAACGTGAACTCGATCGAGTCCGTTGGCGTCTGCGTCAAGAGCATCCCCACGGGCAAGCCCGAGTTCACCGTCGCCCTTGCTGGCGCGTTGACCAAGGACACGATCGTTGCCGCGATCCAGGCCGGTTCGACCGACGAAAAGGACAAGGCGGACTTCAAAGAGGTCAACGGTCACCCCGCTGTCTCCGACGAAAAGGTGACGTTCTACCAGCTTGACGATGGCACCATGGTGTTCGGATCGAGCCCCGAGATCCTCACCAAGGTCGACGCCAAGAACACGAACTACTCCGGCAAGTACAAGCTCGACGTTGGCAAGTTCCTGGCGTTCTCCGTCAGCAACGACGTGGTGAAGATGGCTCCGCCGCTTCCCAACACGCCCAAGTCGTTCACCGAGATCAAGACGGTCGCCGGTACGATCAGCCTCGATCCTCCCGAGGCCAAGATCGTTCTCGATTGTGGCAGCGACGCCAACGCGACCGAGATCGCGGCGTTCGTCGTCGCCGGCAAGGCGATGGCAGCAGGCGCCGTCGGGACGGACAACACGTTCGGCCAAAAGGACGCGTTCGACGGCATCGCCGCCAAGGCTGAGGGCACCAACGTCGTCATCACCGTGCCGATCCCCGTCGAGAAGGGCATCGCGGCCGCAGCGCCCATGCTCAAGGGCGTCATCGGCGCCTAAGCACTGCTGACGTACGACGGTTGGACCCCAGCGGAGTGACTTCGCTGGGGTTCTTCTTTGGTTGAATGCGGGAGCGCTAGGGCCCGGCGTCCGAGCAGTCGAAGACGTCACGACAGGCGTCGTCGATCTCTGCGTCGGCCTCGTCGCCGCAGGTGTCTTTGTTCCGACGCGTGGCACGAATGCAAGCCCGCGCCTCGTCGGGCTGGTAGGTACAACCCATCGCCTCGAGCGCATCGAACGAGAACTGGCTGTTGTTCTCGATGTCGTCGCGGCACAGCGAAGCGTCGCCCGAGTACTCCGTTTCGAAGAAGTCGTTGTTGCACGCTTCGATGCGCTTGCAGCCCAGACGTGCTCCCTTGCGCGCAAAGGCGTCGGCTTGGCGGAGGCAGCCCGCTGGTGCAATCAGCAAGAGCACCCCGAGCGTGTACAGGCGCACGAGGGGCTATGCTAGCACCCGTTCATGCGTGTTGCCCTCGCGGTTGTCTTCGCAGCGCTCGCCGTGTCGTGCGGTGCGTCCGAAGACGAGGTGCCCGCCGCAGCGGTGAAGGGCGAGGTGGATGCTGCCCAGGCTGAGGTCGTGAGACCCGAGGCTCCACCCGCAAAGTCCGCTGCGGCCGCGTTGGAGTTGGCCGATGCGGTGGTGGCGTTCACACCAACGACCCCCGCGGACTACGTAGGCAAGCACGTCTTGGTTGCACACGGAGCGACGCTTCGGGTCGCTCCCAATGCGTCGGCCAGCGCTGCGGTTGTCCATCTCGCGGCCGTCGAGTCCGAGATCGCAGGCCGCGCGATGCCGCTGGCGCTGACCATGGAGGTTGTGGGCGCCGACGGGGAATACCTCGCCGTTCGCAGCGCGCTCGAGCGCAACCGCTGCACGGGGGCGATGCCGCAGCTGGCTGACTTCGACATCAAGCTGTGGGTCAAACCCGCCGCGCTCGCGCCCGTGCTCGCCGTCCGGACCGAGCTGAGGGGGGCGGGCGGGGACTCGGCGGAGCTGTGGCCCGGAGTACCCGTGCAGAGCGATGGCGGCGACGCGGTCGCGGACGTCGGTGGTCTGACGATCAACGCGCCGTTGGCTGTCTCGAAAATCAGCTCGGCGTTTGAACCCGAGCCTCCGCCGACTCTACCCGGCGAAATCGTGGCGCTGCAAAGCGGGCCTACAGTGACGTGGTCGGGTGTCGCGCTCGACGAGTCGGTGCTGGCTCGCGTCGAGCGCGGCGGACAAGTCGCGGCGGTGGTCGAGGACTCGAGCGGCGCTCGACCGGCGACGGTTTGGACTCGCTGCGCGCGCTTGACCGGCAAGGTTGCGGGGTCGCGCTCGACGCATCCGCCCGCTCCCGATGCGGGGGAACCACACTTCCCGCCCCTGGTGCCGATCGTCGCGGTCGCGGGTGATGCGTGGGAGCTGGTGGGGAGCAGCACCGTATTTGCGCAAGATGGGACGAAGCTCGGGGTCACGACGGCGACCACCCGTTTCTCTGTGCCGCCGCGCGAGCACAAAGGCCGGTCGTGCTTCGCGGTGAAGCTTGCGGGCCCGCGTGCCCAAGGCTCAGCGCCCGAGACATCGAACCTCGAGCTGTGCTTCGAATCGTCTGCCGTGACCGCACGGCCGGATCCACTGAGGGCCAAGTCTGTCGTACGGATCTTGGGTGTTTACGGTGGGCCGTCGGCGGGGATGCACGAGCTGTTCGGGAGCTCCGCAGGTGACTTGGATTCAGCCTTCGACTCGGCGGTGGGCGGCTCGCTGCTCGAGACCGATCCGGGCATGGAGCTCGGGGGAATCGGCGGCGTCACGGCGAGCGCCCGGGTGCGGGTCAAGCGGGTGACGCTGAGCGGAGGCGGGGACGCAGATGCAGCCAAGCGGGTCGTGGGTCGCCATCGAGGTGCCGTGCGCAGTTGCTACGAAGCGTTGCTCGAGCGCAAGGAGGGAGCCTCGGGTGGCCTCAAGCTCCATCTGTCACTCGCGGCGAGTGGGCGGGTCACAGCCGTCAGCGCGTCGGACGACTCGGTGGGCGGCGAGGTGGCCAAGTGCATACAAAAGGCGGCTGCGGGCTGGCGGTTCGCGGCGGCCCCGGGGGCAACCAAGCTCGTCGCGAGCTTGGTGTTCTCCTCGATGTAGGCGGCTCGCGGCGGCTACGGTTGGAGCCGGCCGATGATGGCTTCGCCGAGCGAGTCCATCGCGCGTCCGTAGGAAGCGTCGCAGACGCTAAACAAAGACTGGCCACCGTCGAGCGGGTGTGCCTCGGCAACTTCGCGCTGGCGCACTGGAGGCACGGCCGAGTTCTCCCCGTTTTCGCATCCGGGGCCTATCCCGAAGTTGTCCACGAAGTCCTGGTCCGGGCTGTCGGCATAGAGCACCCCGCCACTCGAGTCTGATCCCCCCAACAGCACGACCATGGCGGATTCGGCCTCCGCAAGCTTGTCGACGTAGCGAGAGACTGGGCGTAGCACGCCGCTATCGGGGTTTGTCGACTCGCCAAACTCGTTGAGGTCAACGCTCTGGCACATGCCGCCCGCGCACGCGACCCCCGCGTTCCAGCAGACCGCCGATGTGGGGGCGGGCTCGTCGGGCAAGGACCAAAACGTGCGAGCACCGTCCGGCAAGAAGATAGATTCGTCGTTGTATGAGCAGTCGACCTCGTCGGTCACGAGCAGGACGACAAGCAAAGCGTCGGGCGGGACAAAACCATACATGTTGTCGTCGACGGCGTCCGACCGCAGTATTGCCTTGTACATGGATTCGAGTGGCTGCTCGAACCCGCAGCCGTTGACCCCTTGGGGCATCGCGCACGTCAGGGCGTCTTCGATGGATACGCCATTGGCCACGTTGGAACTGCCCCCGAGGTATTCGATCCACGGGCGCGGTTGAGTCGCACCACCATCGAACGCAGCACTGGGCGTGACTTCGATCTGGTTGTGCGTACACTGGCTCATGCAGGCCGTTTCGGTGGCGTCGACCGTGTTCGCTCCGTTGAACACGAATTCCTCGAGCCGCGAGCGGCACGAAGACAGGCGAAGACTGCCAGCTTCGGGCGTCGTCCCTGTGCACCATGGGTTGCCGTTGTCGGTGGTGGTGACCCCGATCCTCCAGTCGATGCCCGCGGTTGCGAGCGTTGTGGCAAGTTCGCCGACCGCGGGTGCAAACCGAGCTTGTTCCTCGCCCATCGACCCGGAGTTGTCCAGCACGACGAGGATGCTGACCGAGCTTGCGCTGGGCACGCCGCCACCCGTGTCCGGCTCGATGCCGTCCTCTGAGCTTGCGTCAAACCCGTCCGTGTCGCGGCCCGTCCCGCCAACCGTGCTGGAAGGGTCGACACAGACCATATCGGCGCAGACGAGCCCTGCGTCGCAGCCGTTATCAACACATCCCCCCGACTCTTGCCCATCGATCTTAATCGGGGAGTTGCACCCCAAGAGCAGGCCGGAGAACAGGAGCGGTGACAGAGCGGATCGGTGCAGGTGCATGGTTCGGGTTTGGCGCTAGCCGAGTCGGCCCAGTACGGCGCTCAGCACTGCATTCATCGGCTGGGAGTACTCCGGGCTGCACACGGAGAAGAGCGAGCGGCCGCCGTCGAGCGGGTGCGCTTGTGCGAGCTCGCGTTGGCGAACCGGGGGCGTCGCCGGCCCTGCTTCGGCGCTATCGCACCCGGGCCCGATTCCAAAACCTTCTTGGTGAAGGGGGTCGAGGCTGTCCTCGTAGGTCACCGTGCCATCGTCGGCAACGCCGGCCACAAGCATGACCATTGCGGCATTGCTCGCGCCTATCCCGTCGATGTAGCGGGACACGGGCCTCAGCACGGCGTCGTCGGGGGTCGTGTCGACGCCGAACACGTCGAGGTTCACACTCGCGCAGTCGCTCCCTTTGCACGACACGCCCGCGTTCCAACACACCGCCGATGTGGGGGTCGGGGAGTCCGGGTTCGACCAGAAGATGCGCTCGCCCTCGGGCAAGAAGATCGACTCGTGGTCTCCGTTGTACGAGCAGTCGGCCTCGTCGGTGATGATCACGACGACGAGCAACGCGTCGGGCGGGACGAAACCGAAGTTGGCGTCACCATCGGTGTCGGCCCGGAGCACGGCCTTCTGCATGGATTCGAGCTGCTGCTCAAAGCCGCAGCCGTTGATCCCCTGCGGCGCCGCGCATGCGATCGAGGCGGCCAGTGAGCCCCCGTCGAGATT
>Ga0316189_10000587_pt1 | contig 36459 bp, 35 predicted proteins | sample LowCovwburrow_MG_FD_204930 | JGI IMG/M metagenome (GOLD analysis project Ga0316189, IMG submission 204930) | Coastal sediment microbial communities from Maine, United States - Lowes Cove worm burrow | ecosystem: Environmental > Aquatic > Marine > Coastal > Sediment | place: USA: Maine...
ATTTCCAGCACTATCATGAGAGCGTTGAGTTGACGGGCGCCGATCTAAGCGACGTCATGCCAAGAAAAGCCGCCAGGAAGGCAAAATGTAAAATCGAACTTCTACATGACGATGCCAGCATTATGCATCTGGTCCATTCGAATCAGTATGACTGGATAGTGTCCACTTTCCTTTGTTGTGTCATGCCAGATGAATTCCAGTCTATGGCATTGGAGCAGTTTAGTCGCGTTCTGTAGCCGGGCGGGAAACTCAGATTGCTTGAAATGATTTATTCAAAAAACCTGGAAATAAGAAGACGTCAGGATTTATTTGCCTCTTTCCGGTTATGGATCGACTGGCTTAAGACCAGCTACAGATTGTCGATATGGGAGGAATAGGGCGTTTCAGCCCCGGTATTTTCTTCGGGACAGACATGCAATGAGCGTGAAAGTGTATTCAAGAAATCGACTGACTGCTGTGGCAGGCGTGCTGGTCCTGTTTCTGTCAGGTTCAGTCGCTGCCGAAAAACAGGCGCTCTCAACTGCATTAACCGTAAATCAGGGTAATGAAATAATTGTTCTTAATCTTGAAATAGCCGTCTGTCCCAGGCAACGGCTTCGTGGTCTGCAGGGGCGTACCAGTCTGGAAGACGATGCCGGTATGCTGTTTCTGATTGACCCGGTGGACAAGGTGTCGATGTGGATGAAAGATACTTATATCCCGCTGGACATTCTGTTTGTTGACGCGGATTATCGTGTTGTCGGCCTGGTGGAATCAACCACGCCGCTGTCGCTGCGTAGTATCAGTTCGCCACAGCTTGTTGCTGCTGTTGTTGAAGTAAATGCCGGATTTATTCGTCGTTCCGGTATCCAGCTGGGGCACAGTGTACAGTACCATGTGCCAGAAAAGATGCTTGAACGTCACTGTGACGTTATTGGTTAGACCTGGCCTGGCTTAAACCGGTTCGCCCATCTGCGCCGGCGGCATGTTCCGGAATCTGTAGATCCAGTTCCGCCATATCACAATCCAATCCTAGCTTGATGCAACAAGTTTCAGGTTCGTTTTGTATTTTTCTCCATAGAGAGCCTCCTCAAGAGGAATCGGCTTGGCTATCCCGTAGCCCTGGGCATAGTCAACACCAATTTCGCGTAACGCCTCTAACGTCTCGTTATTCTCGACGAACTCCGCAATGGTCTTTATCTTTAGTGTCTGGCCGACATGATTAATGGAGTGAACCATTGCATAATCAATGCTGTCTCTGGTCATATTCTTTATAAAACAACCATCCAGCTTGAGATAATCTACCGCAAGGTTTTTCAGGTAACCGAAAGAGCTAAGGCCAACGCCGAAATCATCGAGCGCGAATTTGCAGCCCATGTCCCGGAGTGTATCAATCAGGCGTGTAGCGTTACTCAAGTTAGAGATGACAGCGGTCTCGGTGATCTCAAAACACAGCAATTCCGGTGGTATATCCATGTCGTCAATCAAGGCAACTAGTTCACTCATGAACCTGTCGTCGGATAGAGACTGACCGGAGAGATTAATGCTGCATGCACTGATTTTATTCTGGATGTAATCAACGTCTCTGCCAAGCACTTCAAGCGTATTTTTTACAACCCACTGATCGATCGAGCCCATTAGCGAGTAGCGTTCGGCCGCCGGGATAAATGAGTCCGGGCCGATCAGGCTTCCATCTTCGTCCAGCATTCTGATCAGCACCTCTCCATGCAGCTTGCCCTTCTCCCCCGGGATATCATGGATTGGCGCTATAGTCTGAAAATACAGTTTGAACCTGTTTTTCTCCAGTACATCCTGTATTCGATGCACCCACTGCATCTGGCCCTTTTGCTCAGCCACGGCGATATCGTTATTCTTGTATACATGAACCCTGTTACGACCGTTCTCCTTGGCCACGTAGCAGGCGGAGTCCGCTGCACTCAGCACATCACTGATCGTCCCGCTTTCAGCAGTAACAGGTACCAGTCCGATACTCGCGCCAATTCGAAATGATTTGTTGTGCCAGGCAAAACGGAATTCATCAACCCGCTTGCGGATCTTCTCGGCAAGTCGTTTGGCGGACGAAATAGAACATCCGGAAAACAGTATCCCGAACTCGTCGCCACCAATTCTGGAAAGCGTGTCACCTTCGCGGAGGTTGACACGCAAAGTCATGGTTAGCTGCTTAAGTAGTTCATCCCCGGCGCCATGTCCACACGTGTCGTTGACCACCTTGAAGTTATCAAGGTCAATGTAACAGAGTGCATAGCGCTTATCTTTGTCTCGTGTGTATTGCAATGCCTGGTTAACGCGTTTTTCGAATTCCCTCCTGTTGATTAATCCGGTAAGGGAATCATGCGTGGCGTGGTAGGTCATTTGTGCCAGGCTTCGGAGTTCGGAAACGTCATGGAACACAAGGACTACACCGCTGATTTCCCTGTTCGAGTTGCGGATTGGTGCAGCATTCACCTCAATAGACAGGTGCTGCTGTATATGTCTGTGTATCAAGAGAAGATAACCGGGAAGCATTGTTGCCCTGCCTTCCTCCAGGCACAATTCAATGGGGTCCGGGGGGGACTCCAGGGTCTTTTCATCGACAATTCTGAATACTTCGCCCATGGCCTTGCCATGTGCTTCTTCCAGGTTCCATCCTGTTCCCTGTTCAGCGACTATATTCATATAATCGATTTTTCCATCCATATTGACGGCGATTACACCATCACCAATGGAACCCAGGGTGACATAGGCCCGTTCCTGTGCAAGGAATAACGCTTCTTTGGTCTGCTTTAACGCGGTGATATCTCGAAGGGTAGCTTCATATCCTGTGATTCCACCGACCTCGTTATACTTGTAAACGCAGTTTTCGGACACCCACACGCCATGACCGGACTTGTGCCTGAGAACAAATTCGTGATTCTGTAGTCCACCGAAATTTGAGTCCAGCGCATTATCATGCTTTTCCTTGTCTTCCGGCGATAGAAAAAGTTTTACCACATCGAGCCCGCTTACTTCTTCGGCGTTGTAGCCAAGAAGTTGTTTGATCGAAGGTGTAACCCAATTTATGGTTCCGTCTCTATCAACATGGATAATGGTATCCTGCATGCCTTCTATGATCGCCTGGATCCGGTTTTTCGATTCCCGGATGCGGTTTTCTGCCTCGCGGCGTTCATAAATCTGGGTTTCCAGTTCGTGATTGGTGTTCTCCAGCTCCCGCCTGGTGTTCTCCCTGGATTCCCGGGATGTCATAAGGTCACGAATCAGCTCTGTATTGTGCGAACTTAATTTTATTGAATCGATCAACATGGATTTAAAGCTGCGGGACCAGGCAAGCATGAGCAATCCGAGCAAGGTGACAGAGCCTGCCAGGATTGAATTCAAATGCTCTCCGGTACTTGCCAGGCTCCATATACTCGGTGACAGCGCCGGTACAGCAAAGGCCGCGAAAACCTTCGGTGAGGATTGCATTGAAGTATATGCGGCAAGTGTCACGCATATAAGGGCCACGAGACAGACTATTTGTATATTTGTATTGCTGTACAGGAATGCAGCAGCACCCACCAATCCCCATGCCGTTCCGGAAATTAGGGCGGCAAAGCCATAGCCTTCTCTCCAGACACTTACGTTATTTTTATTCTGTGTTGCGCTACTATCCGTGATAAACAGCGATCGCCAGGCAAGCGTCAGCATAATCAGCAATGACCAACCACCGATGTAGAGACGCGGCGTACTGTTCCAGAATACCGAACAGATGGCAGCAACCACTACCATGTTCATGAGCAGCTCAAAGCGCATCTGTTGGTGAAACAAACGAGCCTGGGCGCGGCGGAACTGGTGGCGATTGATTGTTTTTACGGGTTTTATAGCTGGCGGGTCTTTTTCAGCCGCTGGCTCAGCAGCTGCTGGAACCCTGTTTTCTGTCATTGCATGGACCCCTTTCTTTCAATTTAGAAATCTAGGTAATCCATACCAATTAATATCCATATATAACAAGTGATTACAGGATTTATTCTGATATCTCTTTTTTAATGCCGAAGCATGGATATTCATCGGTTGTATTGGGGCTAACTTTAGGAATAGTGTGATGTGTTTAACAGAAAATGGCTGCTGGGAAACACGACCAGCCCGAATTCGCAAGTCGGACGGGTTAGTGTTGAGTATCGGAGTTATTCGCCGTTCCGGTAACCAGGTGGGTCACCCTTGAGCGCTATAGACCGGGCAAGGGACGCGGTTACATTTGCCGTGTTTTCAGCCGCGGTTGGAGGCGAGTTCGTGATAGAGCCCGGCGTACCTGTCGAGACTCTTGTCCAGTCCCAGCGTGTTGCTTACCCAGTCGTATCCAGAGCGGGCCAAAGTGGTTCGATATTCGACGCTATCGAGCAGTTTTTTCAGGTGTTCGGATAATGCCGGTGCGGTACGTTCACTCAAGAGGTAATGCGTGCCGGCGGTCCCCAGATCGCTGGACAGGCCGGTGAAAGGTGTAATGATGACAGGCACCCTGGACGCCATGGCTTCGAGTACCGAGTTGGGCATGCCCTCGCGTTCGGAGGGCAGCACGAATATATCTGACGCGCGCGCCAGTGTATCGACGTTGTCGATGAGTCCGGTGAAGTGAACACGTTCGGGTGCGCCAGACTGCTTGATGAGCGATTCCAGGCGACGCCGAAAAAGTTTCAGGCCAGGCTGATCAATGTCCTTGCGCGGACCAACCAGCACCAGGTGGGTGTTTGGATAAGCCTGGGCCAATGTTGCCCAGGCTTCGATCAAAAGATCGCTACCCTTACGCGGCATGACACCGCCAACGGTGGTGATCATGATGTCAGTGGCGCTGATGCCCAGTGACTGACGCAGCGCCTGAGTTTCACCCGGATTCTCTGCCGGCCTGAAACGCGTCAGATCAATGCCATTGGGAATGACTTCGACGCGTGTACGAATTCCCATTTCCCGAACGAAAGTCTTTAATGGCTCGTTATTGGTAACAATGCAATCCAGTTGCTCGAACAGTTCCACTTCGCGGCGCTGTGACCGGCTGTACCACTTGCGCTTTGCCGGTTTGGGTGGTGCCACAGTGACTGCATACAATGTACGGATCCCGCGTTCACGCAGTTGCTTTAATAGCGGGATGGAGCGTGGCTTGAGCGGGCCAACCATCTGGATGACATCCGGCCGGTACTCCGGGGTATCGCAGAATTCGAGCATCCGGTCGTTGAAAATTCCGGTGCGGGCCTTGCCCTTGGTGTCCGGCAGGCGTACACGGTGTACCGGCACGTCATCAACCGTCGACAGGGGCATGAATTCGCCAACCGGGTAGCTGTCCCACTGTCTGGCTTCCTCGGCTGACATTTCCTTATTGTGGGGTGTGCCGGTATACACGCGGACATCCAGGCCACGCTGAATCAGGCCGGGCAGGTAGCTCTTGAATCTGAGCAGGGATCCGCCATAGGTCGGAAAAAAGACCGGCGACGCCAGACACAGGCGATGGGACGTTTCTGACAAGCGATCAGTAACCGCGGGCAACGCGCAGCAGGCGTTTACCGGTGTGCGTACCGAAACGTGACAGTTGTTGTGCGTACCAGGCCAGCCGGCTTGATTTGACCCAGTTGACCTGCAGCATACGGCGTTCGCCCTTGAAGCGCTTGTAGCCGTGATAGGATTTGTTACTGCGGCGGAAGGCCAGCAGGGTGCCGCCTACAGGTGCGGCTTCGGCCACGTAGTCTTCAATATCCGTCTTGCTGCGTAACATGCGCAGCCTGCCGCCTTCCTGTGTCCATTCTTTGGTGAAGTAGATCAGTACCGTCATTACCTTGCTGGGGTGATCGGTGTGGATATTGCCATCGCTCTTCTCCGAGTACCTGCGCACGGTGATGGTCTTGGTGGTGTTGGCCAGGTCAACACCAAACTTGCTTTCCACCGCGGCCTGAAATTCTTCGCTGTCGACCTCGTCCAGCAATTGTTTGAAAGACGGGCCGTACTCCAGGTCTTCCGGTTTGAGGTTGGCGGGAATATCGATAGCCGGATAATCCCGGTTAACCTCATCCAGGGTTTCATCGGACATCACGCCTTCCGCGATCAGGAAATCAAAGGGATCGCGTTGCAGCGGCGTATTGTCAAAGGCAGCAAGATTAAGAAGAGCCATAGTATCTGTGTCCGGCAAATGAATGCCTGTGGTCCAGAATGGGGCGCATTATTTCACAGTTCGCTTCCAGGGTGTAAGTCGTCTCGCTGGCAATGTGGCGAATAACTCAGATGTATCAACAACACAAAAGTCCCATAACAGTTTTTCAGTGGGTAGCAATAGCCTTGATAAAAGTCAGGACATGTGGAATATCATCGGGCATCTTGCCAGCTGGTGGGGAGGCTGGTTCGCCCTGCCAGGTGGCAAGTTCCAGGTTCACCAGTAGCTGGTGAAAACCGGGGTAGTGGCGGGTGTGGCGAATCAGGTAAGTGCGGTAGATAAGGCGCGCCAGGCCAACGCGCAGCCGGCTATTCAGGCTACCGTCGGCTGGCTGATACAACCAGCGCGCCAGTGAGCGGCGTGCCTGGTCGAGCCTGCCCAGAAGACTGGTGGGTAATGGCAGGATCTGCAGGGGTTTCTTGAGATGGATGACTTCCACCATCATGGAAATGCTGTCACCGGTGACCACAAAGCGGTCTGCGAGCCCCATGAGTCCCATATAGGGATTGTCGGCGCTGCTGTCGTTCCAGTCGTAAAACAGGGATTGACTGGTTAATCGCTGTTTGAGCTGTTCGGTGATTGCCGGCGGAGTGCGTCTTGAAGTGGTGAAATAGGGTGTGCCACCTTCCGCAATAATGCGGTCAGCTTCTTCGACCAGCTTGTCAGTGACTGAATGGTTGAACACAAACGGATTGGTCGGGCCGCCGACCATAATGCCGACCAAAGGGTGCGGCAGCGCTGAAAAGCGGTCTTCCCAGTCTTTTGCGCCCTGATCGATAGCGGCCTGGTTAATACGCATTAACGGCATATTGATACGTAGCACGTTGGGGTAGGGAGCGGGCAGTGTCTCGGCGCTGGTGATGATCAGGTCAAAGTGTTCCATATAGCCCGAAGGTTTTCCTACCAGGGCGATGCGGCTGTGGCCGCCGGATTGTTGTTTGACCCACAGGGCAACATTGGCCGGACTGCGGCCAACGGTGATGATCAGATCCGGCCAGGGTGCTTCCAGCGGGTCAGATTGATCGCGTTCAATATGGTAGAGCGTTGGCCCGACCTTCGGTTTGCCGAACAGGAAGGGTTCCCGGACCTGGATGTTCTTGCGCTCACAGTGCCAACCGAGTTGTGATTCGATGGCTGCGGCAATGGTTTCAACCTGGCCGTTGTCGCCTTTCTTGTTGCCGAGTAACAGCCAGACGCGGGGCTGTAACTCAGACGGCGACACTGGTTTCGCTGTCGGTTTTATGCGGGGTATAACCGAGTGAAGGTGACAGGCGTTCGCGCACCAGTGCTTCCAGTTCATCAGCCTGTTCCGGTGTGAAGTAGTCGCGGTAGCCACCCACCTTGGCGCGGCGGACCTTGAAGCTTTCCGGATCCTTGGGATTGCGCAGTGTCAGACCACCTGAGCGGAAGAAGCCTTCACTTTCGAGTTTACGGAGATTGTCAAAAGAGCCGAAGTTGACGGCTTCCTGGATATCCTCGTCGGAAAAGCTATCGCCCATCAGTGTCGTGATCTGCCGCAATACGGCTCCTGGATCAGCGCGCAGCGATTCGTAGTTGGTCAACAGGGTCTTGTCCAGTTTTCCCAGTGCCCGTTCCCAGTAATTCAGAAAATCGATCAGCGAGTTCAGGCCGATGTCACTGTGGCGCACAAAGTCCCACATGTCGATATTGCTACGGTCCACCGGGTGGGCGAGATCGGCGTTGATCAGTTCCTGTTTATGCGCTGACTGACGCTTGGTGAACTGAAAGAACCACGATACGGCGATATCCAGCGGGTTACGCGCCAGCAGCATGACCGGCTTGTGCTTGAGGTCGGAGTCAGGGGCCTCAGGTTGAAGCTTGTCACCGATAGCACGTTCATAACTGTACCAGCCGTTGGTCGCGGCGAAACGCGGAATGGCCGGGTTGCTGTCAGCCAGTGAAGGATACTTGGAGAAATCCTCGGGTGCGATTCCATGGCGTATACCATAGAGGCGCGTCAACATGACCTTGAGCCAGGTGTTACCGCTCTTTGGATGAGCGACGATGATCAATTGTGAGCGCCTGGCGATATCCACTTCCAGTTTGCCGAGCCGTTGTTTGCGAACGGCAACGCGCAGAGGGCGCGGCAATAGGGCGGTGGGACCAATGATCAGGGCTTTACGAGCGTTATCGCTGAGAATGGGCATGTAGGTACGGCTATGGTCGTTGAGTAAAGCGGGGCATTATAGCCGTTTTTCGGGCTGGACACCGGGGCTGGATTTTAATCCCACTTTCCCCAGTCGTCGGGGTGACCGCGATTTGGGTCTTTCGGCCAGCGGCGCTTGGTGCACATCCATTCGTGCGGGCGTTCGCGTATCCAGCTCTCAAACAACTTATTGATATTAAGGGTAATATTATTGATTTGTTCGGCTGGGGTAGCATTTGGGTCATCGGCCGTAATCGGTTTGTGGAAGGTGACCCGAAAGCGTGCGCCCTCTAGCCGTTGCACCTGCACGGGAATGAGGTCGCAGTTGAAGCGCAAGGCCAGCTGGGCCGGGGTTGTCGCGGTAAGCATCTCTTTACCGAAAAACAGGGTTGGCTCCCCGGAGTCGACGCGTTGGTCAACGAGCAGGCCGACAGAGGTGCCGTGTTTAAGGCGACGCAGCAGTTCACGTGCTGCACTTTCGCGTTCTACGGCGCGAAAGCCCAGTGCATCGCGCGCCTCAGCCAGCAGGCGATCCATATGGGGGTTTTGCAGCGCGGTGTAGACGACGGTCAGTGGTACGCCCAGGTGAGCAATAGTTGCGGCACCGATTTCCCAATTACCCAGGTGGGCGGTTACGAATACTGCAGGCTTGCCGGTTTGCTTAAACACCTCAAGAGGTTCCTGCATGACAATCTCGAGGCGTTCTTCAGCCCGGGTATCGCATATCGTGCGCAGATGCGGGTACTCCGCGACAATGGAACCAAGGTTGCTCCAGATATTTCTGACCAGTTCATCTGTTTCGTCGGCTGACAGCTCCGGAAAGGCAATTTTCAGGTTGCGTCTGATCAGGCGGGTCTTGTCGAGACCGGGACCAACACGGCGCGCCAGTCGTGCTCCCAGTCGTGATGCTGTATCGGGTGACATCAGCCTGCAGGCAATGCTCAGCAGGTGAACCAGACTGGCTTCAACGCGCCATAACAGGCTCAGCATCCAGGGTGCGTGTTGCGTATGTTTGTCGCCGAGAAGGAGCTTCGCCAAGGTTTTCGTCGTCCGGTGTTAATACATCAGCCCGCCAGGCGGGGCGTCTATTTTGCGGGATTCGGCGCGTTATGGCCAGTCGCTAAGGTTTCCCGTTCTTGGTATCCGGCGGAGCCGCGGTTTAGAATGGGCAAATACAGTGACAGAGGATGCAGGCAGTGGATTACTGCGTATTTATTCAGGCCAACGACAAACAGTATCTGGGTGCAGTGATCGCAGAGTACGCTTTGCGGCGCAATTCGAAGCACAACGAGAAGTTTGATATTCGCGTCATGAATTACGATGACTTCCCGTTCCTGAGGGCCAGGGAAGGACAGTTTTACCTGCGTGACGGCGGTAAGCGTGAATGGGTGCGGGATGATTTGCAGTCCTTTACCCCCACACGATTTCTGCCGCCCCAGCTGATGAACTACCAGGGCCGTTCCGTGGTGATTGACCCGGATGTGTTTGCTATTGGTGATATCTGGGAACTGTTGTCTCGCGACATGCATGGCAAAGCCGTCATGTGCAGGCGCAAGTCCGGCAACAAGGGCAAGCGTGGTTGTCTGGCCACCAGCGTGATGCTTATGGACAACGAGCAACTGCAGCACTGGAAAATCGAAGAGCAGTTTAATGCCATGTTCGATTTCCAGCGTGACTATATGAAGTGGGTGTGTCTGAAGTACGAAGACCCGGACACCATTGGTTTCTTCGAACCGGAATGGAATGACTTCGATCACCTCACGGAAAATACCAAGATGCTGCATACCACCAAGCGCAAGCATCAACCCTGGAAGACCGGTCTGCCGGTGGATTTCCGGGCCGCCGATACCTTCCGCCTGTTCCCGCCCAGGCACTGGTTGCGGCGGGCGCGGCGTGCATTGTTCGGCGATTATGGTTTTGCGGGAACCTATAAAGAGCACCCGGATCCGAACCAGGTGGATTTCTTTTTCGGGTTGTTACGCGAATGCCTCGACAAAGGCATTCTCACGGAAGAGAAGCTGCGCGAGGAAATGGCCATGAACCATATCCGTCACGATGCGTTTGAAATTCTGGACAGGACGCCGCCGCTGGCCGCCTGACTACGACTCTTTCGTGTAGCCAAAAAGTGGTGACAGATTCCTGGCCACATATGCTTCGATCTCTGCCACCTGCTGGTCGTCGAAATAGTCCTTGTACCCTCCGACCTTGGCGCGGCGAACCTTGTAGCTGTTCGGATTGGAGCGGTCCCTTGGAACCATGCGTCCACCGCTGAGCCAGAAGGTTTTTTTCTCTTCCATCTTTTTCATGTTTTCGTAGGAAGAGAACTCCACGGCATCCTGGATATGCTCTGCATTTGCCGGTGCGCCCATGAAGTGCACCAGTTTTTCCAGGGTTTCGACCGGGTTGGCTTTGAGGTCCTCATAGCGCACGAGGTGAAGGTCCTCGATATTTTCCGCTTCCTTCGCCCACTGGTTGAGGAAACCGATAACCCATTTAAGGCCGGTATCGGACTTCATGACGAAGTCGAAGATGGAAATGTCCGAACCTTCTTCGGGGTATTTGTTAATCGCCACCTTGGTGGGTTTCAACCGGTATTTCCACTGGAAAAACTGTGATACGGCCACGTCTCTCGGGTCACGGGCGAGCAATACGACCTTCTTGCCGTAGAAGTCGACCTTGGAGTCGGTGTGCCCGGTGTAATCACCGATATAGTTGTCATGGGTGAAGAACATGCGTGGAATGGCAGCGTTCATGCGGTGAAAATTGTCGAAACCGATCAATGTCTGCTTGGGGAGTTCATACATCTGCTGGTACAGGCGCGAGACCATAACGCGCAACCAGGTGCGGCCGCTTTTACCGAAAGAGACGAATACGATGTCTGCCAGTTGCAGTTTCCGGAATTGTTCGCGGCCACGCAGTTTGCGTTCGGCCGCGAGTTTTTCACTCTCTGGCGAGAACAGCATTTTCGTCCTGAGGATGAATCGGCCAGTTTTTTTCCACAGTGAATGCAACGCCTGGGGCGCAGAATAGATCAGGTGTGACATGGGTAAACCGCTGAGATAGTCGGCCCGCAGACTACGCGTACGCCCCCGTTTATTCAAGCCCTTGCGTGGATTGGGGCTCTGATCGCCAATGTCAGCTGCTGGTCACCCGTCCAGTCGTATGGGGTTTTTTTATGACCCCAGAAGCATAACTTAACTGCTTGATTTGCTATAAAAAACATTCATCCGTCTTGCTTGACACCTGCAAACCTGCTGGCCTAGACTCCAGTGCTCCGTGATCATGCGCAATATAATAAATACCTGGCTCACCGCCGGGACGCGTCGGAAGAGGATGGCATGCTCGAGAATTACCTACCGGTCCTGATTTTCATGGCCGTCGGCATAGCGTTCGGTTTGTTACCGGTAGCAGCAGGCTTCCTGCTCGCACCGAGAAAGCCGGATAGCGAGAAAAACTCGCCTTACGAGTGCGGCTTCGAAGCTTTCGAAGACACCCGCATGCGCTTTGATGTGCGCTATTACCTGGTCGCCATCCTGTTCATTATCTTCGATCTTGAAATTGCCTTCCTGTTTCCCTGGGCCGTCGTCCTCGACCAGATCGGCTGGTTTGGCTATACCGCCATGATGATTTTTCTGGGCATCCTGGTGATCGGCTTTATATACGAGTGGAAGAAGGGCGCACTGGAATGGGAGTAGCGATTAACTAATGGCTATCGAAGGTCTCCTCGAAGAAGGTTTCGTCACCACCTCGGCGGACAAGCTCATCAACTGGGCGCGTACGGGTTCGTTGTGGCCCATGACCTTTGGCCTGGCCTGCTGCGCAGTGGAAATGATGCAGGCGGGCGCCTCGCGTTACGATCTGGACCGCTTCGGTGTGGTGTTTCGCCCCAGTCCGCGACAGTCGGATGTGATGATTGTTGCCGGCACCCTGTGTAACAAGATGGCACCGGCGCTGCGCAAGGTCTACGACCAGATGTCGGAACCACGCTGGGTTATATCCATGGGCTCGTGTGCCAATGGCGGCGGTTATTACCATTATTCCTATTCCGTAGTGCGTGGCTGTGACCGTATTGTGCCAGTCGATATCTACGTGCCAGGTTGTCCGCCCACTGCGGAAGCGTTGCTCTACGGCATTTTGCAGTTGCAGAACAAGATTCGGCGCACCAACACTATCGCCCGCTAAAAGAGAATATTCATGTCAGCCAGTGAACTAATTGGTCAGTTGCAGGAACGTTTTGGCGATACCTTGCTTGATGCGACAGTCGCTTTGAACGAGGTCACCATCGAGGTGGCTGCTGCTGATTTGATCGACACAGCGATGGCATTGCGTGATGAAAAAGATTTCCGGTTCGAGCAGCTGGTCGATGTTTGTGGCGTTGACTACCTGGCCTATGGCGATGCCGAGTGGTCGACAGACGAAACCACCAGTACCGGGTTCAGTCGCGGCGTAGACGCCAATAGTGCCGGGCGCTTGCCCGGGCTTGAAGAAGAATTGTCCACCGAGACGCTGCAGAAAGACCGGCGTTTTGCAGCGGTTTATCACCTGTTGTCGGTCAGTAATAACCAGCGCCTGCGCATCAAGGTGTTTGCGCCGGACGAGCAGTTGCCGGTGGTGCCTTCGGTTATCGATATCTGGAATGGCGCCAACTGGTTTGAGCGTGAAGCTTTTGACCTGTACGGCATTATATTTGAAGGCCACCCGGACCTGCGCCGTATCCTGACCGACTACGGTTTTATCGGTCATCCGTTCCGCAAGGACTTCCCGCTAAGCGGTAATGTCGAAGTTATCTACGACCCGGAAAAACAGCGTGTGGTCTATCAGCCGGTCAGTATCGAGCCGCGCGTACTGGTACCGCGTGTGATTCGTGCTGAAGGGGCGCCCGAAGCTATGGACTCTGAATCATCGGAGACGGAAACAGAAACTGATGCCTGAGATTCGTAACTACACGTTAAACTTCGGCCCGCAGCATCCGGCTGCCCATGGCGTGTTGCGCCTGGTACTGGAGCTGGATGGTGAAACCGTGCAGCGCGCCGATCCGCACGTTGGCCTGTTACACCGTGCCACTGAAAAGCTTGCCGAAAGCAAACCCTATAACCAGAGTATCGGTTACATGGACAGGCTCGATTACGTGTCCATGATGTGTAACGAGCACAGTTACGTCATGGCTATCGAGAAGCTGATGGGTGTCGAGGTGCCGGAACGTGCGCAGTACATCCGCGTCATGTTCGACGAGATCACCCGCATCCTCAACCACCTGCTGTGGCTGGGGGCGCATGGACTCGACGTCGGCGCCATGACCGCGTTTCTTTATACTTTCCGTGAACGCGAAGACCTGATGGATTGCTACGAAGCAGTTTCGGGTGCGCGTCTGCACGCAACTTATTATCGTCCGGGTGGTGTCTACCGCGACCTGCCGGACCGCATGCCGCAGTACGAGGAGTCGCGCTGGCACGGAGCTAAAGATATCGAGCGCCTGAATCGTAATCGCCAGGGCTCGTTGCTCGACTTTATCGATGACTTCACGGCGCGTTTCCCGGCCTGCGTGGATGAATATGAAACCCTGCTCACGGATAACCGTATCTGGAAACAGCGCACTGTCGATATCGGTGTGGTGTCGCCGGAGCGTGCTCTGCAGCTGGGCATGACGGGCCCGATGCTGCGTGGATCGGGTGTTGCCTGGGACCTGCGCAAGAAACAGCCCTACGAAGTCTATGATCGCATGGATTTTGATATACCAGTGGGCGTCAACGGCGATTGCTATGACCGTTACCTGGTGCGTATCGAGGAGATGCGTCAGTCCAACCGCATTATCAAGCAGTGTGTCGACTGGCTGCGCAGTAACAGCGGCCCGGTCATTGTCGAGGACACCAAGGTTGCGCCGCCATCGCGCGAAGAAATGAAGCAGGACATGGAGTCGCTGATTCATCACTTTAAATTATTCACCGAGGGATTCTGCCTGCCTGAAGGCGAGGCTTACGCTGCAATTGAGCATCCCAAGGGTGAATTTGGTATTTACCTTATCTCCGACGGGGCCAACAAGCCCTACCGGGTGAAGATCCGTGCGCCGGGCTTCGCTCACATGTCGGCACTGGACGAAATGTCGCGTGGTCATATGCTCGCCGATGTCGTCGCAATCATTGGTACACAGGACATCGTATTTGGCGAGGTTGACCGTTAGTTATGGCGTCAGAAATTTATGAAATTCCGGCCGGGATCAAGGCAGAGATCGATCACTGGCTTGAGAAATACCCGGCTGACCAGAAACAGTCCGCGGTGTTGTCGGCGCTGCACGCCATTCAGCACAAGGAAGGTTATGTCAGCGTGGCGCAGATGAATGCAGTAGCCGAATACCTGGAAATGCCGAAGGTGTCTGTCTACGAAGTGTCGTCGTTCTATTCGATGATCGAGACCGAACCCTGCGGGCGTAACACGATTGCTTTCTGTAACAATATTTCCTGCATGCTGTGCGGTGCCGACGAACTGATCGAGCATGTCGAGAACAAACTTGGCATCAAGCTGGGAGAGTCCACTGAAGACGGACGTATCTATCTCAAGGCGGAAGAAGAATGTCTCGCCGCTTGTGTCGGCGCGCCGATGATGGCCGTTAACGGGCATTACCACGAGAACCTGACCACCGAGAAGGTGGACCAGATTCTCGACGGTCTGGAGTAAATCATGACGAACCAGGTCTGTTTCACCACCATGGAATTCGACGAGCCCTGGACGCTTGAGAACTATCTCAAGACCGGTGGCTATGAGGCCTGGAAAAAGATCCTCGCCGAAAAGACCGACCCGGGCGACATCATCGAGGAAGTTAAAAAATCCGGACTGCGCGGCCGAGGCGGTGCGGGTTTCCCGACCGGCCTGAAGTGGAGTTTCATGCCGCGCAATGCGCCGGTACAGAAATACATTGTTTGTAATTCGGACGAATCCGAACCGGGCACCTGCAAGGATCGGGACATCCTGCGTTACAACCCGCATGCCCTGATTGAAGGCATGGCTATAGCTGGCTATTCAATGGGGGCGACGGTCGGTTACAACTACATGCGTGGTGAGTTTCACCATGAACCCTTCGAACGTTTTGAACAGGCGTTGAAAGAAGCGCGCGAAGCCGGTTTGATCGGCGAGAACCTGATGGGTTCCGGCATCGACTTTGAATTACACAGTCACCTGGGTGCTGGCGCCTATATCTGTGGTGAAGAAACCGCACTGTTGAACTCGCTGGAAGGCAAGAAAGGCCAACCGCGTTTCAAGCCGCCATTCCCGGCCAACTTCGGCCTGTATGGCAAGCCAACGACAATTAACAACACCGAAAGTCTCGCTTCAGTGCCGGTCATTATGCGTAATGGCGGTGACTGGTTCCTTGAGCTGGGCCGGCCAAATAACGGCGGCGAAAAACTCTGGTGTGTATCCGGTCATGTCAACAAGCCGGGTAACTATGAGATTGCACTCGGAACCCCGTTTAAGGATTTGCTTGAACTGGCCGGAGGCGTGCGTGATGGTCACAAGCTGAAAGCGGTAATACCTGGCGGCTGTTCCATGCCGGTGATGCCTGCTGATGTGATTATGGAAACCGACCTGGATTACGACTCGCTGTCAAAAGCGGGTTCCGCACTGGGTTCAGCCGGTATGATCGTGATGGATGACTCCACTTGCATGGTCAAGGCATTGATGCGTATCTCACGCTTCTACTATGCCGAGTCCTGCGGCCAGTGCACACCGTGCCGCGAGGGTTGCGGCTGGATGTACCGCGTGATCAAACGCATCGAGGAAGGCCAGGGCACCATGGAAGATATCGACCTGCTGGAAAGTGCGGCGGGTCAGATCGAAGGGCATACAATATGTGCCTTTGGCGATGCTGCAGCCTGGCCGGTGCAGAGTTTCATCAAGCACTTCCGTCACGAATTCGAATATCACGTCAAACACAAGAACTGTATGCCCGGCACCAGCAGCCATCGCGACGACAGCAAGGGAGCGGCTGCATGAGCGCCAAGCCTGAAACTGTGGCCGAGGATATGATCACCGTCGAGATTGACGGGGTCGCCTATCAGGCGAACAAGAGTGCCATGGTCATTGAAGTCACCGATGACAATGACATCAAGGTGCCACGTTTCTGTTATCACAAGAAACTGCCAGTCGCTGCCAACTGTCGCATGTGCATGGTTCAGGTAGAGCAGGGTGGTCGTATGGCGCCCAAGCCAATGCCGGCCTGTGCAACACCGGTAGCCGACGGCATGAAGATCTGGACCCAGTCGGAATACGCGCGGGATGCACAACGCGCGGTGATGGAATTCCTGTTGATCAATCATCCACTGGATTGCCCTATCTGCGACCAGGGTGGTGAGTGTGAGCTACAGGACGTGGCGCTGGAATATGGCCGCGGCGTTTCACGTTTCACCGAGAAAAAGCGTGTCGTTCCGGAAAAGAATTTCGGTCCATTGATTGCTTCCGACATGACCCGCTGCATCCACTGCACACGCTGTGTGCGTTTCCTGCAGCACGTTGCCGGGTTCAAGGAGATGGGCGGTATGGGTCGCGGCGAGAATGTGGAGATCGGTACCTACATCCAGCACAATATTGAATCTGAACTGTCGGGCAATATTATTGATGTCTGCCCCGTTGGTGCGCTGACATCCCGGCCGTTCCGCTTTACTGCCCGCGCCTGGGAGATTGCCCAGACAGCGTCGGTATCACCGCATGATTGCGTCGGCTCGAACCTCTACCTGCATACGCGCAGTGGCAAGTTGATGCGTACCGTGCCAAAGGAAAACGAGGCGATAAACGAAGTCTGGTTATCGGACCGTGACCGCTTTGCCTACCAGGGTGTAAACAGCGATGACCGTCTGCAGCAGCCAATGGTCAAGAAGGCCGATGGCTGGCAGCCTGTCGAGTGGGAAGAGGCATTACACATTGTTGCCCAGGCTTTGCGTGAGCGTGTGGAAAACCAGGGTGCCAGCCAGCTCGGTGTACTGGTGTCGCCAAGCGCCACGCTGGAAGAAATGAGCCTGGTCAACCAGCTGGCCGAAGGGATGGGGGTAAACAATATCGATCATCGTTTGCGGCAGTGTGATTTCACCGGTCAGGACAAGCAGCCGGTATTTCCGTTCCTGGGGCAGACCATGGAAGAACTGGAGCACGTTACCGCCGCTCTGGTCGTGGGCGCCAACCCGCGCAAGGAGCAGCCGATAATCGGTCACCGTCTGCGCAAGGCTGCACACGCCGGTGCGAGCATGATGTTTATCAATCCGGTGGACTATCAGTACACCTTTGAAATAGCGCACAAGTCGATTGTCCCGCCATCACACATGATCAAGTCGCTGGCCGGTGTTGCGGCGGCATTGCTGCAGTCAAAGAAAGCCCGTGCACCGGAAGATTTACAGGCTGTTGTTGAGCAGACATTGCCGGATGCCAACGAACAGGCGATGGCGGATGTCCTGATAGAGGCGGGTAACGCCGTTGTGCTTTTGGGTATTGGTGCGAGTATGCACCCGGCCTTTTCAACCCTGCGCGCACTTGCCGTGCTGGTTGCAGATCTGAGTGGTGCGAAACTCGGATTCCTGTCGGACGGCGCAAACAGTGCGGGTGGTTGCCTGGCAGGTGTATTGCCGCACAGAACGAATGGCGGCGCAGCGCGTAAGGAAGTCGGTCTCAATGCGGCGCAGATGATCGATCAGCCCCTGAAGAACTACCTGCTAATGGGGATAGAGCCCGAGTTTGACTGTGCGGACGGTGCCAAGGCGCTGGCTGCCATGCAGCAGGCCGAGTTCGTCGTTGCGCTGACGCCTTATGTTACTGATCGTATGCGTGACTATGCGGATGTGCTGTTGCCCATCAATTGTTTTTCCGAGATGTCTGGCACCTATGTGAATTGTGAAGGTCGCTGGCAGAGTTTTCCTGCAGCTTCGCGCGCACCGGCAGGTAGCCGCCCGGGCTGGAAAGTGTTGCGTGTGCTCGGCAACCTGCTTGAGCTGAATGGCTTTGAGCAAACGTCGTCCGAGCAGGTGAGTGATGCGCTGGGTCAGCAGCTTGGAGATATTTCGGTGGACAACAGCCAGTGTGGCGACCACGTTGGAAGCAATAACAGCGATGCTGTTATACAGCGGATTGCCTACCTGCCAATGTACGCCGTTGACAGCATCGTACGTCGGGCGGAGGCGCTGCAGAACACGCCGGATGGTAATGTGTCTGCTGTTTGCCTTAATCAATCGGATGCCAATACGGCTGGCCTGAATAGTGGGGACAGGGCAGCGGTCTCGCAGGAAAGCAAGACAGTAGATCTGGATGTGATTGTCGCGGATGCCATTGCACCGGGAGCAGCATTGCTTTCCATGGGCATTGAAGAAACTCTGGACCTTGGCGATGCCAACGGTTCACTGCAGATTAAAAAGGCCTGAATGGTATGACTGAAACCAGCCTTATCGACTGGATCATCAACGGCGGAATTATTCTGCTGAAGATTCTCCTGATCGTTGTGCCCCTGATGCTGGGCGTGGCTTACCTGACCTTTGCCGAGCGCAAGATCATTGGTTACATGCAGATGCGCATTGGCCCCAACCGCGTTGGTCCACGCGGCTGGCTGCAGCCGATCGCTGACGCGGTCAAGTTGCTGATGAAGGAAGTTATTGTTCCGACCCGTTCGAACAATTACCTGTTCCTGATTGCGCCGACGCTGGCTATCGGGCCAGCCCTGGCGGCCTGGGCAGTGGTGCCGTTCGGGGATGGCCTGGTACTGGCCAACGTTGACGCCAGCCTGCTGTACATTCTCGCGTTGACCTCTATCGGCGTATACGGAGTCATCATTGCCGGTTGGGCATCCAACTCAAAGTACGCATTCCTGAGTACCATGCGCATTGCTGCGCAGATAGTGTCCTACGAAATAGCCATGGGCTTCGCACTGGTGGGCGTATTGATGGCTGCCGGCAGTATCAACCTGACCGAGATTGTCGAGGCGCAGCAGGGGAGTATTCTGCACTGGTACTGGTTGCCGCTGTTCCCGCTGTTTCTGATCTATTTTATTTCCGGTGTTGCCGAGACCAACCGCGCGCCGTTCGACGTTGCCGAGGGTGAGTCGGAAATCGTCGCCGGTTTCCACGTTGAGTATTCCGGCATGGCGTTCGCCGTGTTCTTCCTGGCCGAATACGCCAACATGATTCTCATTGCCTTCCTGGCGGCGCTGATGTTCATGGGTGGCTGGCTGTCACCGTTCCAGGGGATTCCGCTACTGGAGCCGATGTTTACGTGGGTGCCGGGCCTGGTGTGGCTGGTGCTCAAGGCCTGCCTGTTCCTGTTCTGTTACCTGTGGTTTCGTGCCACCTTCCCGCGTTACCGCTATGACCAGATTATGCGTCTGGGCTGGAAGGTGTTCATACCGCTGACCATTATATGGCTGGTGGTGGAGGGCGCTGCAGTTGTTGGCGGCCTCGGACCCTGGTTCGATTGAGGCTGACGTCATGATTCCTGCCATCAAGCACCAAGTAAAAAGCCTGTTCCTCTGGGAGCTGTTAAAGGGCATGCGTCTGACCGGCAAGCACCTGTTCTCGAAAAAAATCACTGTGCAGTACCCGGAAGAAAAAACACCCCAGTCACATCGCTTTCGTGGCCTGCATGCCTTGCGCCGTTACCCGAATGGTGAGGAGCGTTGCATTGCCTGCAAGCTTTGCGAAGCGGTTTGCCCGGCGCTGGCGATTACCATCGAGGCCGAACCGCGCGAGGACGGCACGCGACGCACGACGCGTTACGATATCGACCTGTTCAAGTGCATCTTCTGTGGCTTCTGCGAAGAATCCTGTCCGGTTGACTCGATTGTGGAAACGCGTATCTACGAGTATCACTTCGAGAATCGTGGTGAAAACATTATGACCAAAGACAAGCTGCTGGCTATTGGCGACAAGTGCGAGCAGCAGATTGCTGCTGACCGCGCCGCCGATGCTGCATTCAGGTAACCCGCATGGATTTTGAAAAACTCGTCTTTTATACATTCGCGGCCATCCTGGTATTCGCCGCCACGCGCGTTATCACTGTGCGTAACCCGGTGCATGCCGCGTTGCACCTGGTGCTGGCCTTCTTCACCTGTTCCGCACTGTGGCTGTTGCTGGAAGCTGAGTTCCTCGCCATAACCCTGGTGCTGGTCTACGTCGGCGCAGTAATGGTGTTGTTCCTGTTCGTAGTGATGATGCTGGACATCAACCTTACGCCATTGAAAGAAGGTTTCATGCGCTACCTCCCAGTGGGTATCACGGTCGCAGGCCTGATGATTCTGGAAATGTACCTGGTGCTACGTACCAAGTCATTTAATGCTGAAAGCATGCCGCAACCGCCGCGCCATGATGCTGATTACAGCAATACACGCGAACTGGGCAATGTGCTTTATACAGATTACGTCTATCCCTTCGAGATAGCCGCGGTCATCCTGTTGGTGGCCATCATTGCAGCCATCGCCCTGACCATGCGCAAGCGGCCGGCCGCGAAAACGCAGAATCCTGCCGAGCAGGTCAAGGTACGGAGCCAGGATCGGGTACGGATAGTGAAAATGGAGGCAGAGTCGAAGGACTAGGCGTCCATCGCGAGCAGACTTATGGTATTAGCTGATTTTCTGATCCTGGGTGCGGTGTTGTTTGGCCTGAGTGTGGCCGGCATTTTCATTAACCGCAAAAACGTCATCATTTTGCTGATGGCCATTGAACTGATGCTGCTGGCGGTGAATATGAACTTCATTGCCTTTTCGCACTTCCTTGGCGATATCTCCGGCCAGGTATTCGTGTTCTTCATTCTTACGGTGGCGGCAGCCGAGGCAGCCATCGGCCTGGCCATCCTGGTGGTGCTGTTCCGTAATCGTCAGACCATTAATGTCGATGACCTCGACAGTATGAAAGGGTAGCGCTGTGGAGACAATTTACCTCACGCTCGTTCTCGCACCGCTGATAGGCGCTATTCTCGCCGGCCTGTTCGGCAAGGTGATTGGCCGCTCCGGCGCGCACTGGGTCACGATTCTGGGTGTGGCAACGTCGTTCGTGCTTTCCATTTATGTATTCAAGTACATGGTGATCGACGGAAACGAGGCGTTTAATGGCCCGGTCTACACATGGATGGTATCGGAAGGTATCAACATGCAGGTCGGTTTCCTGGTCGACCGCCTGACCACGCTGATGTTACTGGTAGTGACCTTCGTGTCCCTGATGGTGCACATCTACACCATCGGTTACATGCACGATGATCCCGGTTACCAGCGTTTCTTCAGCTATATTGCACTGTTCACCTTCGCCATGTTGATGCTGGTGATGTCCAACAATTTCCTGCAGCTGTTCTTCGGTTGGGAAGCGGTGGGGCTGGTGTCCTATTTGTTGATCGGCTTCTGGTACAAAAAACCGACGGCGATATATGCCAATCTGAAAGCTTTCCTGGTTAACCGCGTTGGCGACTTCGGGTTCCTGCTGGGTATTGCGGCGGTGGCGATGTACTTCAACACGCTGGACTATGCGGAAGTATTTGCTGCGGCACCGGCTATGGCCGACGCGAAAATCGAATTGTTCACCGGGGTCGAATGGTCGGCCATGACGGTGATCTGCATCCTGTTGTTCATAGGTGCCATGGGTAAATCTGCACAGGTGCCGTTGCACGTCTGGCTGCCGGATTCCATGGAAGGCCCGACGCCGATCTCGGCACTGATCCACGCGGCCACCATGGTGACCGCGGGTATCTTTATGGTGGCGCGTATGTCACCGCTATTCGAGTTTTCTGAGACCGCCTTGAGCTTCGTGCTGGTGATCGGTTCCATTACGGCGTTGTTCATGGGCTTCCTTGGGCTGGTACAGAATGACATAAAGCGCGTGATAGCCTATTCGACGCTGTCGCAGCTGGGTTACATGACGGTGGCGCTGGGTGTGTCGGCTTACTCGGTCGGTATTTTCCACCTGATGACGCATGCCTTCTTCAAGGCACTGCTGTTCCTGGCTGCCGGTTCGGTGATTATCGCCATGCACCATGAGCAGGATATCCGTAATATGGGTGGCCTGAAGAAGTACCTGCCGATCACTTACTGGACTTCGCTGGTAGGCTCACTGGCACTGATCGGGTTCCCCGGGTTTGCCGGTTTCTTTTCCAAAGATACGATCATCGAGGCCGTGCACGCATCGCAAATTGCCGGTTCCGGTTTTGCCTATTTTGCTGTTTTGTCCGGTGTGTTTATTACTGCACTCTACAGCTTCCGCCTGTTCTTCCTGGTATTCCATACCAACGAACGGTTTGACGAGCATACCCGCTCGCATCTGCACGAGCCGCCAGCGGTTGTGTGGGCGCCGTTGGTGATGTTGGCCATTCCATCAGTACTTGCCGGTTACCTGATCGACCCGGTGGTGTTTGGTGATTACTTTGGCAGTGCCATTTTTGTCAGTCCGGAACATGACGTAGTAGGGCACCTCGCTAGTGAATATCATGGCATCGGCGGGTTTTTTAAACATGCCATATTCGGTGGTTGGGCGTTCTGGCTGGCGATGGCGGGTCTCGGCACTGCCTGGTACATCTACACACAGAAGCCATCGATTGCCGAACAGGCAGCGACAAAATTCCAGTTCATTTACAAGATGCTGGTTAATAAATACGGCTTCGATCGTTTCAACGAAATCTTCTTCGCCGGCGGCGCGCGCGGTACCGGCTGGACCTTCTGGAAGCTGGGTGACGTGCTGCTGATCGATGGCCTGCTGGTTAACGGCAGCGCAAAGCTGGTCGGCTGGATGTCAGGTGTCGTACGTCACATACAGACAGGTTATCTCTATACCTACGCGTTCAGCATGATTGTTGGTTTGCTCGCGTTGATGAGCTGGTTTATCTGGTTCGCACCGGCCAACTGAGAACAGGGTAAGGAAAAGAAATGAACGAAATGCCACTACTCAGCTTTGTCGTCTGGTTGCCCATCATCGGCGGCCTCCTGGTGATAGCTGCCAAGGACTGGATCAATCCGCGTCCGTTTGCGCTGGCAGTCGCCATGGTCACTTTCCTTACCAGCCTGTTGCTGTATACCGGGTTTGATAACGGTACAGCCGGTATGCAGTTCGAGGAAAAGGCCTCCTGGATTCCGGCCTTCAACGTCTTCTACCATCTGGGTATAGACGGCATTTCCATGCCGCTGATTATTCTCACTACGTTTACCACGGTGCTGGTGGTCCTGGCAGGCTGGGAAGTCATCAAGGAACGTCCTGCGCAGTACATGGCAGCTTTCCTGATCATGGAAGGCCTGATGAACGGTGTGTTCGCCGCACTCGACGCCGTTCTTTTCTACGTGTTCTGGGAAGGCATGCTGATTCCGATGTTCCTCATTATCGGTGTCTGGGGCGGACCTAAGCGTGTGTACGCGACCATCAAGTTCTTCCTGTATACCTTCCTTGGTTCAGTGTTCATGCTGGTGGCGCTGATCTACATGTATACCCAGTCCGGCAGTTTCGCAATTCTCGATTTCCATGTGCTCAAGCTGGGCATGACCGAGCAGGTGCTTATCTTTATTGCCTTCCTGCTGGCCTTCGCTGTGAAAGTGCCCATGTGGCCGGTGCACACCTGGTTGCCGGACGCCCACGTTGAGGCGCCCACCGGTGGTTCTGTGATCCTGGCGGCAATCATGCTGAAGATCGGCGGTTACGGTTTCATGCGCTTCAGCCTGCCGATTACACCGGACGCCAGCCATGAACTGGATTGGCTGATCATCTTCATGTCGCTGACCGCAGTGGTCTACATCGGTTTTGTGGCGCTGGTGCAGCAGGATATGAAAAAGCTGATTGCCTATTCTTCGATCGCCCACATGGGCTTCGTGACGTTGGGCATCTTCCTGATCTTCCCGCTGATGGATGGCAACGGTGGCAGCACCCAGGGTGCGCTCATGGGGATGGAAGGCGGCATGATCCAGATGGTGTCGCATGGCTTTATCTCCGGCGCACTGTTCCTCTGTGTCGGCGTGCTTTATGACCGCATGCACAGCCGCCAGATAAATGATTACGGCGGGGTGGCGAACACCATGCCGGTGTTTGCAACTTTCATGGTGTTGTTTGCCATGTCCAACGCGGGTCTGCCAGGTACGTCCGGGTTCGTCGGTGAATTCCTGGTGGTGATCGCGAGCTTCAAGGCGAACTTCTGGTTTGCGGTACTGGCGGCGACAACATTAATCCTCGGTGCTGCTTACAGCCTCTGGCTGGTCAAGCGCGTGGTGTTCGGCGATGTGGGTAATGAACAGGTTGCCCAGTTGCAGGATATCAACGGTCGCGAATTCTTCATTCTTGCCAGCCTGGCGTTCATGGTGCTGTTGTTCGGCCTGTGGCCGGCACCGCTGATCGAGGTCATGGAAGTGTCGCTGGAAAATCTGATCGCACATGTTGCGGTATCGAAGTTATAGGGAATTGCCATGATTGTTCAGCCTGCAGAATTTATGGTCGTACTTCCGGAAATCTTCGTACTGTCGATGACCTGTGTGATCCTGGTGCTCGACCTGTATCTGAAAGACAGCGAACGTGTCATCAGCTACTGGCTGACCCAGTTGACGCTGGTGTTCGCCGCGGTGATTACACTGTCACTGGATCACGGGCAGACGCAGCAGGTGTTCTTTGGCACCTTTATCGCCGACCCCATGGCCGCAGTACTGAAGGTATTTATCTACCTGGTGACCGGGCTGGCCTTCCTGTATTCACGTTATTATCTGGCCGAACGCAATCTGTTCAAGGGTGAGTACTACGTGCTCGGCCTGTTCGGCATGCTGGGCATGATGGTCATGGTCTCTGCCCACAGCCTGCTCACCGTATACCTGGGCCTGGAACTCCTGTCGTTGTCGCTATATGCCATGGTGGCCTTCAACCGCGATTCCTATCCCTGCACCGAGGCAGCCATGAAGTATTTTGTGCTGGGTGCACTCGCTTCAGGCATGTTGCTCTACGGCATGTCCATCATCTACGGTCTGACCGGCTCGCTGGATATTGGCACCATTGCGCAGGTGCTTGATCAACAGGAACCGAGCAAACCGCTGATATTTGCGACAGTCTTTATTGTAGTAGGCCTGGCCTTCAAGCTGGGCGCTGTGCCGTTCCACATGTGGGTGCCCGATGTCTACCAGGGTGCCCCAACGCCCGTTACGTTGTATCTCGGTAGTGCGTCCAAGATTGCGGCGTTCGCCATGGTCATGCGTCTACTGGCGGAATCCATCGGCGCGTTGCAGTCCGAATGGCAGGGCATGCTCGTGGTGCTCGCGGTACTGTCGCTGGCGATTGGTAACGTGGTGGCGATTGCCCAGACCAACCTCAAGCGCATGCTGGCGTATTCGACTATCTCGCACGTCGGTTTTCTGCTGCTGGGTATCCTGTCCGGTACGCAGCAGGGTTATGCCGCGTCGATGTTCTATATCATCACCTACGCCCTGATGGCGGCGGGTGCGTTTGGCATGATCATCCTGCTGAGCCGTGCCGGGTTCGAAGCGGATGAGATCAGCGACTTCAAGGGGCTTAACCAGCGTAATTCCTGGTTTGCATTCATGATGCTGATATTGATGTTTTCCATGGCCGGTGTGCCACCGACGGTCGGATTCTATGCCAAGCTGTCAGTGTTGCAGGCCGTGATTCAGGTCGACATGATCTGGCTGGCGGCAGTGGCTGTTTTCTTCTCGGTCATCGGTGCCTTCTACTACATCCGCATGATCAAGGTCATGTATTTCGATGATCCTGAAGACGAGTCCCCGCTGGCCAGCAACTTCGACCTGCGCTTCGGCCTGTCGGCCAATGGCCTGGCAATCTTGTTGCTTGGCCTGTTTCCCGGTAGTCTCATGACACTTTGCCACCAGGTAATGAACTGATTCTCACGAGGCAGGCTTCAGGCCTGCCACACGCCAGACGTCTTTGACCCATGACCAGCACCGTCGCCATCTGGATTTTACTTGTGCTTGCGATTGTCGCGGCCAATCTTCCCTGGATCAGTCAGCGAGTACTGTTTATCTGGACTCCGGAAAACGGCAAGTCGCCCTGGATCCGTCTTGGTGAGTGGCTGTTGCTATACTTTCTAGTAGGGGGTATCGCTATGGGTCTTGAGAACAAAACCATGGGTGAGATTCACCCGCAGGCCTGGGAGTTTTACGCGGTGACCTTTTGCCTGTTCCTGGTATTTGCGTTGCCGGGTTTTATCTACCGGCACGACCTGCGTCACCATATAGACAGGGCAAAGAAACGTATTCACTGAGGTCTGAAAAATGCAGAATGAGAACGAAATAAAAGTCTATTCCGTATGGGACCTGCCAGTGAGGCTGTTCCACTGGATCAATTTTGTCAGCGTGCTGGGGCTCTTGTTCATGGGCTTTATGATGCTCTACAAAAAAGAGCTGGGCATCACCAGCCTGGAGGCCAAAATTGCGCTCAAGACGGTGCATGTTTTTATCGGCTACGTGTTCGTCACCAACCTGCTGATCCGACTGGTCTGGGCCTTTGTCGGCAACCGCTTCGCACGCTGGTCTGCAATCCTGCCCGGGCCAGGACAACTCACGCAGATACGCAGTTATCTTGCGTCCCTTAAAACCAGCCAGCCACAGGTCTGGTTGGGGCATAACCCAATGGGTAAACTCGCCGTTGCCTTTCTTTACCTGCTGATGGTGACGATGGCGGTGACTGGGCTGGTAAGAGCAGGTACCGATATTTACTACCCACCGTTTGGCGCCTGGGCACAGGCGTACGTGGCCATAGATGGTATTGACCCGGAACAGGTCAAGCCCTATGACGAGTCCCAGGTCAACCCTGAAAAATTTGCCGAGTTGAAGGCGTTCAAATCACCTTTCGGCAAAGTGCATCTGTATACAGCATATACCTTGCTGGCGATGTTGATACTGCACATAGCAGCTGTCATCGTTGTCGAAAAGCGTGAGGGTGGGGCGCTGATATCCGCTATGTTCAACGGCAAAAAGTATCTCCAGGGCCGGCCTGAAGATGCCAGCGAAGACGGCTAGCTAAATAGTCCCGGAGACCCCTTGCGGGTTCGCCGGTAACCCTATAAAATGCGCGCTTCCTGATGCGGGGTGGAGCAGTTTGGTAGCTCGTCGGGCTCATAACCCGAAGGTCGTAGGTTCAAATCCTGCCCCCGCTACCAATTCAATCAGACACTTGAGCGACCTTTCTGGTCGCTTTCTTGTTTCTGGAATAAGGCAGGGTTCCACTGGGGTTCCTGCCAGAATGTCATCAAGCACCACAGCACCGGCACGGAGGCCATCATGCTCATACTCACCCGCCGCGTAGGCGAATCCATCATAATTGAAACAGCCACCGGGGAACGCATCACGGTTGCTGTGCTCGGCGTCAAAGGCAATCAGGTGCGGATCGGTTGTCCCTTCTAAAAATTCGTCCGTATTGAAATGCTTAAATATTTTTATTCGACAGGGCAACCTCCGAAGCCATGATAAAGCCGTTTGTGTTCATGGTTGAGACAGTTCTGTCTATTCTCAGGTCCCGTCAAGAACTCGTCCTTGAAAATCTTGCGCTTCGGCAACAGATCATGGTTTTGAAACGCTCGGTAAAACGGCCATACCTCACGAAATCGGATCGAATGTTCTGGGTCGTGCTATCAAAAATCTGGGGCCGCTGGTCCGAAGTTCTACAATTGGTGAAACCGGACACTGTGGTCCGCTGGCCCCGAGAGAGCTTCCGGCATTACTGGGCATGGAAAAGCAGGGTGCGCCGATCCGGACGTCCATCCATTGATCCCAAGGTGCGGGCGCTCATCCGAGACATGTGTCGTGCCAATCCACTTTGGGGCGCTCCCAGGATTCATGGAGAGTTGCTCAAACTGGACTGGACATTCACGTCTCCCAAGCGACGGTGTCGAAGTATATGGATCGTCGACGAGTCATTCATTTCAATGCAACCGAACATCCAACTGCTCAGTGGACAGCACAACAAATCATTGAGGCATTTCCATTTGATACGGCGCCGAAATATCTGCTCCGTGACCGTGATGGAATCTACGGGTTTGACTTTCAGCGACGTGTAGCGAGTATGGGTATAGAGCAAGTGCTTACCGCGCCCAGATCGCCTTGGCAGAATGCTTATGTCGAACGGGTCATCGGGACCATTCGTCGCGAATGCCTTGACCGTATAATCGTTTTGAATGAAGCGCACGTACGCCGAATTCTAAGAAGTTACTTTTCTTACTATCATGATTGCCGTACCCACCTATCCCTCGACAAGGACGCCCCAGAACCACGCGAGGCAGAGTTACCCAGTATGGGGGAGGTCATTGCACAACCCCAGGTAGGTGGCCTCCATCACCGGTACGCGCGACAAGCGGCATAAATGGTTGTTGCAGACTTTGTGGATTGAATTTTCAGAAGGGACAGGGCAAGTAACACCAGCAGATTTTTCATGGCAGAGAAGGGTAGGGAAGGCTGCCTTCATTAACAAGACTGGTTAAGTGTTGATATCCAGACGATAATTAGCAATTCGCCACGGACAGGTCAAATCTGAGCGACTACAGTTCAATAATCATTATTCATGAATGATGCTATTAGATAAACGAAATTCATGGACAATAATCGTTTTTCATGAAATGATGCTCTGGACGTAAATTAATCAGAATTCATGAAAATGCAAGCATATAATCAAAATTCACGATCTATAATCGCTTTTCGCGCTTTCCCGGCGCTGGAAGAGGGAGCAACGCTTGCTGGCTATTCAGCACTGATCGAAGGGCATGGCCTGTCCGTGCCTGCTTCTGATTCCCTGTGTGCCATTGGAACCAAACATAAGAAATACGACAAAGGGCGCTGGCGCATTTTTACGCCAAGGCACAAGCCTGACGATAGCCTGTATGGGCATCTGACATTTGCTCTGAAGTATGAGGGTATTGAGCTGGGTTTGCTCAAAGCCTTGTTTGAGCAAATAGAGCCGGAAATTATTGCTGATATCGTTCGCTCGGAACCCACAGGTGCTTATAGCCGAAGAATCTGGTTTCTGTACGAATGGCTCTGCAACGAAAAACTTGATATCGAGGATGCAGCGCAAGGTAACTTTGTTCCGCTTATCAATGATGCCCTTCAATATCCAGGGCCCTCTCGTGATTCACGCCGTCATCGTGTCCGCAATAACTTGCCGGGTACGCGCGCATTCTGTCCATTAATCAGAAGAACAGAAAAGCTGGATCACTTTATTGCGCTTAATTTGTCACAAGCTGCCATTGACCATATAGGCAAAACGCACGCTGACCTCTTAAGCAGGGCGGCTGCCTTTCTATTGCTGAAAGACTCAAAGGCATCCTATACGATTGAAGGCGAGACTCCCCCGCACAGTCGCATAGAACGGTGGGGGAAGATCATCGGTGAAGCAGGGCAGCGCAAGCTCAGTATTGAAGAGCTGGAGTCTCTTCAGCAAGTTGTTATTGCGGACAATCGTTTTGTCATGCCCGGATGCCGAGTTGAGGGAGGCTTTGTCGGTGATCATGATCGCATGACAGGAATGCCGATACCTGTTCATATTTCGGCGCGCGCCGAGGATCTGGAAAGCTTGTTGTCAGGCCTGATCGAAACCTATCAGTTACTCGGACAAAGTGACTATGACTCTGTGCTGACGGCTGCGCTGATTGCCTTTGGTTTTGTCTTCATCCATCCGTTCGAGGATGGTAATGGCCGTATCCATCGATATTTATTTCACCATGTGCTGGCGGAAAAGAGATTCGTTTCCAAAGGTCTGGTGTTTCCAGTATCCGCCGTCATTTTGGATCGTCTCGATGAATACAGACAAACGCTGGAATATTACTCGAAACCCAGACTTGATTTCATTGAATGGCGACCGACCGACAAGGGCAATGTCGAAGTTTTGAACGAGACAATCGACCTTTACCGCTATTTTGACGCCACCCGACAGGCAGAGTTTCTTTTCGAATGTGTAGAAGAAACCGTAAACAAAACCTTGCCTGATGAAGTCAGCTACCTGAGAAAGTATGATCTGATGAATGACTTTATCAAAAACTACATCGATATGCCGGACAATCTCGTTGACCTGTTAATACGATTTTTAGGGCAAAATAACGGCATGCTGTCTAAACGCGCGCGTGATAAGGAATTCAGTAAACTTACCAAGGACGAAGTGCGAACTATTGAGCGCAAGTATGAAGAAGTCTTTCCTGATGATGCGTAAGGAAACATCGTGCGTGACTTTTGACGGGATCAGTGATGCATTGTGGTGCAATGTGTACAACGGGTGCCCCCACAAGTGCTTGATTATAAAAGAGCGGTAGCTACAGAGACTGGCTCATAACCCGAAGGTCGTAGGTTCAAATCCTGCCCCCGCTACCAACCGGTAAAAAGCCCAGGTGATTATGTCACCTGGGCTTTTTGTTTTGGCCCGCGACCAGTTCACTTTTATTATCGTCCATCTTTGGCAAAAGCAGATGTTCATAGCACCCAAACAAATCTTGCCAAACCGGATATCCAGGGTTAGCCGATAGAACCCAACTTCCTGTGTGGGCGGTCACCGCTCGAAGTTATCATTGCAGAACAACGTGTCTGTCGCCGGGTGCAGGGCTATACTGCTACGCTACTATAAAGTCGCTATCTAACTGTATTTTGCATGTTCAGTGCGGCACGCACTGGTTACGGATAGATAGGTGGAGGGTGCCTAGATGATGAAGTTTATTAGCAGGAATGTTCTTACCGGGCTGGTGGCCATCCTGCCGGTCGTGTTGACGCTTTATCTTCTGTACTGGTTTGTGGCCACTACGGAGACCGCACTTGGCGCTATGATTCGCCTGTTCCTTCCGGAGACCCTGTACTGGCCCGGAATGGGGCTGTTCGCTGCACTACTGGTCCTGTTTTTGGTTGGGCTGCTGATGCATGCCTACGTTGTCCAACGCCTGTTTTCCCGTGGCGAGCGGTTGCTGTATCACGTTCCGCTGATCAAGACCGTGTACCGAGCCATACATGATTTTTTTGACTATTTCTCGCCATCGAACAGGAAGGAATTCGAGCAGGTTGTAGCAGTGAACATCGGTGATACCGGGATGCAGGTGATCGGCTTTGTCACCCAGGCTATCCCGGAGCGGCTGCCGGAAGATTACAGGGGCGAGGACAGTATTCTGGTCTACCTGCCATTGAGCTACATGATCGGGGGTTACGCGGTGCTGATGCCGCGCAGCATGGTGCGGCCGCTGGACATGAGCATGGAGGAGGCGATGCGCTTTACCCTGACCGCCGGAGTGACTGGATCTGCTGCGTATTCAGGGGCTGGCAGTGACTGATACCTGTTGCGCGTGGCCATCAATGAGCCGTGAAAGCTCGAGAGGTTGTGCTACCTTTATGTAGCAAGGCTTCAAGCGGAGGGAAATATGGTGTTCACGCTCAACTCCAGTGCTTTCGATAATGGCGGCGCAATGCCTTCCAGGTACACCTGTGAAGGAGAAGATGTCTCTCCGCCCCTGACATGGGCGGGTGTTCCCGAAGCTGCCCGAAGTCTGATTCTGATCGTCGATGATCCGGATGCGCCGGATCCGAAGGCGCCAAAGATGGTCTGGGTCCATTGGGTACTGTGCAATATCCCGCCGGACATTTCCGCTCTGCCGGAGGCCATCCTGTCAGCGAAGCTTCCTCCGGGCACAGTGGAAGGCCTGAACGACTGGAAACGAACCGGTTACGGTGGGCCATGCCCGCCAATGGGGCGCCACCGCTATTTCCATAAACTGTACGCCCTGGATACGCTACTCGAAGGGATGAAAACACCAACCAAGGCGAAGGTAGAGGCAGCGATGAAGGGGCATGTCATCGCGCAAACGGAGCTGGTTGGAACCTACCAGAAATAATTGGCATCTCAATAGCGATTTACGGAAACGAAGATATAGAACTGGCTTGGCTAATCTCCTTATTTCGGTAGTACCGGAAAAGTGACATAAGGGCCAAATCGGCTCCTGGGCAAACAGTTCAGGATTTGCTTGTTGTACTTGTTAGGGGTGGCCCAGGATTAGCGGATAGAAAATTTTGCACTTTGCGTCTATCCTTTTATTTGAAATCACTCTAGAATGCCTGCTCAATGGATTGAATTAAATAGTAAATCCTAAGGAATTCTTGCATGCCCAGAATTGTTATCAAAAATCTGCTGTTACCGCTTATTGGGCTGCTGGGCTTGCTTGGTGCGCCGTCAGTCAGTATTGCCAAAGTACATTTTGATGTGTCTTATCTCTGGCACCGGGACAGTGCCAGTGTTCTCGATTACCGCAAGCAGGTTGCCCGGATTCTAGGACCGGCAGTTGCCCGCAAACTCAAAGTGGTCGTCAACGACGATCTGTTCGGCCTGGTCTATCACCGTCGTGGCGACAGCGCCCAGGCCAAAAAGGTCGCGAAGACCCACACCCGGCTATTGCAGTCCAGAGGCCTGGAGGCGGCAGCAGCTGTACGTTCCCGGAACTGGACCTTGTATGACGACGATGGGGTGCGGCGAGTGACGTCCGCATCGGTCGACACCACCAGTATTCCGCGCAACACGAAGAGCAAAATCGAGCGCGACCAGCAAATCCTCGACGTCGAAACTGCGGTCGAGAGCTATATCAAACGCCTGCGCCAGCAGGGCAAGATCGCAGCCGACGAACGCACCGGCTGGTCGGTGTATGATTTTACCACCGGCGAAAAACTGGTCACCATTAATGAAGACGTGCAATTCCAGGCGGCCAGCCTGGTCAAACCTTTTATCGCAGCCGCATTTTTCCACAAGGTGAAGGAGGGCGAACTCGTCTACGGCAGCAAAAGCCGTCACCACATGGAGCGCATGATCCGGAATTCCAATAACCCCTCCACCAACTGGATTACGCGGCAGGTGGGTGGGCCACAGGCGGTCGAACGGATATTAAAGCAGCATTACCCCCGGATATTTCGTGATACCCACCTGGTCGAGTATATTCCGGTCAATGGTCGTACCTACCGTAACAAGGCGTCCGTCCACGATTACAGCCGTTTTCTGTACGCAGTCTGGACGGAAGCAATCTCCGGCGCCCGGGAAATCAAACGCCTGATGTCCATGACTTCGACCGACCGTATTTACTCCGGTGCCAGGGATATTCCCAAAGGCACCAGGGTCTACAATAAAACCGGTAGTACCGCGCGTGTCTGCGGTGACATGGGTATCCTCAGCGTCAAGGGCCGCGACGGAAAACGCTATCCCTATACGGTGATCGGCGTTATCGAAAAACAACAAAGCGCTGCTAACTACACGACCTGGATCCGCTCACGCAGCGATATCATCCGCAATGTATCAAATATCGTCTACAGAGGAATTGCGCAGCAGCACGCCTTGTAAGGCGTGTTCTCAGACCGCTTACCCGGCTCGTTCAATGTCCTGACTGTGGCTACTACAGATCAGGTGCTGATGACAGCAGACCAGCATGTTGGCCCTGAATCAGTGCTACGGCTGCTCATGCAGCATCTGCCGCTGATGTTCAGGTCGCGTCGCTAAGAATCAGAAAGCTTCAGCGGAGTGTGTATGAGACAAGTAACTCAGTAATGTTATTCCCTGACATAAGAATCTCCGACAATCTCCAGTATCCCCTCATGTACCTCCGTGAGTTCACCCGCCAGCAATAGTTTAGACAGGACTTCTGTATTGGAACGCTCCCGGCTTGCAAGCAAAATCGCCATATGCTTGATGAGTTTGTAAGCTATAAGGTGGTCCTGATCAATCAACTCCATGAATTTATCCTGAGGAACGCGTAACAGCAGGGTATCCTTTTTAGCTCGAATAGTGGCGGAACGTGGCAAGCCGTCCAGAACAGCGATTTCGCCGAAACAAGAGCCGGGTTCGAGCGCTTTAATGGTTTTATCACCACCGTGCGATTTTTTCAGGACCTCTACTTCACCACTGTACAAGGCGTACCAGCCATCACCGGCATCACCTTCGCTGAATATGACATCCCCTGGCTCAAATTTTAATGTCTCGACGATATGGATTATCTCCATGATCTCCTTTGGCTCGAGGTCATCAAACATCGGGGTAGTTAGCAGAAAAGCAATCATGTTTTCAGTTGCGATATGCGCTTTCATTTGTTCCTCCATGTTGTTACGTTAACGATATTAACCACGCGATGTTAGATGCCTTGCCGTCGACAATATGATTGGATAGCTGCTTGATCTTTCGTCCAATATGAACCCTGACGCCTAAATGCCACTGCCAGTCTACCTGTGCATGTGTTAAAAGAGTTTGATGCAAATCAACGAACCTGATGCATTATTTGGCGGGTCGCAGGTACTTTTATAGCGCTAGCGTGGTGGTACCCTGGCGAACTCGGCCCTTACCCCAGCTGGAGCAATCCGCCACGAAATTGTGTGGCCAGGCGATCGTATCTGCGGGCAGTCTTGACCGGAGGCCGGGCAGTAAACGGGACCATGTTCAGGCAGGGTTTTTGTGAATAATTCACACTTTATTAGTGAATACTCCACTGACGAGCTACAGTTTCCCGGGTAACCTGTCATCAGTTTGCATATTAACCGAGGGAGAATGCCGGTGGGTATCGGAACATTGACATTGCTGGTGACAGGATCCGCAATCATATTTTTCATACTGGTGTTGTTAAACGAAAGGTAGGGAGATTTTCTTTATCCCAATGCGATATTCGATAAACTCGTACCAGGCATGTGATAGCAAGAATGCTTGTGGGGATAAGTATTCAATAATATTAAATATCCTGAATGTACTGCCCAACTATTATCTGGTCAGAGGGAGGCAAGGATGAACTGGAAAGATTGTGATGAAAAGTTGAAAACGTTTCTTGAGTGCACCCAGTGTATATTCGGTTTCATCTTTTTTATATTAATGGGTCCAGCATTACTGATTTTTGGCTGGTTAACTGTCTCAGGGCCTTTTAACTGAAATATGTTGGCTTCAAAGATGTTTTTGTTTTCGTGAGCGGCAGAATTTGTCCGGGAGTCTCCGTTTTTGGAGTCTGCGCTGTATAATCATAAGTTAAATGCAAGGTTGCCATGCAAATTCGAGTCTTGGGTTGTAGCGGGGGCATTGGAGCTGGTCTTCGCACTACATCGTTACTGATTGACGACGATGTACTGATTGACTGTGGGTCCGGGGTGGGTGAGCTCACGCTGGATGAGATGTGTGGGATACGACACATATTTCTTACACATGGACACCTGGATCACATTACGTTTATCCCATTCCTTGTGGATTCAGTATTTGAGGCATTGGTTGACAACCCGATCACGATTCATCTTCAAAAAGAAACTCTGCAGATGCTACGTGAACATATATTCAATTGGCAGATATGGCCGGATTTCGCCAAGCTTCCCGACGACGCAAACCCGGTCATCAAGTACGATGTGATAACTCCCGGGCAGCAGATTACGCTCAGTGAGCGTAATCTCGAAGCTATTCCGGTAACGCATACCCAGCCTGCGGTAGGCTACCGGATTCAGGAAGCTGGTGGCGGATCCTTCGCGTTTTCCGGGGATACGCGGGGTACGGACAGGTTCTGGCAGGTGCTAAACGCTTACCCGGATTTGGATATTTTATTTGTGGAATGTGCTTACGCAGATCACGAAGAAGTGCTGAGTCAAATAGCCGGCCATCACCGCCCCTCCACATTGGCTCAAGATCTGCGCAAGCTGCATCATCAACCAGCGATCTATATTACGCATCATAAACCCGGCGAAGAAAAGCAGATCATGCGTGAGCTCGCAGCCCTGGTGCATGACAGGGAGCTGAAGGCGCTCCGGCAAGGACAGATTTTCGAGTTATAAGGCGATTACGGGCTGCACGTTGGTTACGATGTCTACCTGAACGGGGTTCTAGCTCTGTTGCGATCGTAAGCTTTCCTGTCGGTACGCTGTTGGTCGGTTCTCAAGGCCACTCCCGTTATACGTAGTTTCCACATGATGAAGGCTGGTCATGCAGGGAAACAGTGCGGGTATCTGTATTAGTGATGCCAACACCATAAAAGTACTGGAATCCATGGCTGGTTCCAGTTCCGGAGAGCGGATGGGAGTTAGGTACATTGGCGCCGTTATGTAATACTTCAGCTATTGCGGCCAACGCATACACTAGGGGCCCAGAAAATGAAAAATCGCTTCCTGTCGAAAATATTTCTTCTCACTATCAGTTGCCTTTTTACCGCTTCAGGGTTGGCTGTTACCGAGCGGCCCAACAGTACATTGGCTGCC